>Ga0182013_10000360_pt1 | contig 63007 bp, 68 predicted proteins | sample 612S2MmetaG_FD_120487 | JGI IMG/M metagenome (GOLD analysis project Ga0182013, IMG submission 120487) | Permafrost microbial communities from Stordalen Mire, Sweden - 612S2M metaG | ecosystem: Environmental > Terrestrial > Soil > Wetlands > Permafrost | place: Sweden: Stordalen | collected...
CACCGCTCGCCGCGAACTAGCGTCGCGGCAATCCTCAAACCGGCAGCCGCCAAGCCGGTCCAACGGGAATCTCCCTCGCATCCTCATCTGGGGGCTCGTCGGCGTGGCTGGAGCGATCACGCTCGCCTCGGTTCGGAGGCATGAAGTGCTTCAGGGCGAAGCACCTCCGTCCATCGGAAACGTCCATCGGATCGCCGCCTTCTTAGCGCTTCGCCCGAGCTTTCCCACTTTCGTCGCGTGCTTCATCGCCGTAGGCGTGCCGCTCGTGCTGATTCACGAGCTCGGCCACGCCTGGGCGGCATCACGCTTATCGCGCGGGCCGATTCGGATCCGGGTTGGAAGCTACATCAAAGTCGTGTCCATACACGTCGACCGGCTTGAGCTCGACATCAATCTCGTGCCTGCCCTCACGGAGCCGGCTGGGATTACACGCTGGCGACTCGACCGGCATCTAGACCCCGGAAGTATCATCAAGGCCAGCGGTATCGTGGCCGCCGCCGGGCCGGTCGCGAGTGTAGGTGCACTGCTCGCCACAGTTGTCCTGTACAACTCCTCGCGAGCGACTGGCCTGTGGCATGACCTACTCTGGACGGCAATCGCCTACAGCTGCCTGCTCTTGTTCGGCACCCTCGTCCCGTCCGGCGCGCGAACCACGCGGCGCGGGCCGCAACCGAGTTCTGACGGTCAGAAGATCCTCGAAGCCTTGAAAGCTCGCTCGGGTGCGCCGCGCTGAGTCGTTGCTACGAACTTCCTTGCCTGCAAGGCGTCGCTGACTCCCTGTCGGTAGAGCAGGGGGGCCCGGGTATGCCTCGTCATGGAAGTGCCAACTTCGCTCGCCATCAAGCGTCCGATGAAAGCTGCCGATGCGAGGTTATGTCGCGGTGGCGTGGCGGAAGACACGGATCAGACCAGCCGGGTGATGAGCGCGCATTCTCCGCGCGCGAGAGCGTCAAGCAGAGTGAAGCGAGAGCAGATCTCGTGCACTACACGGCGCTACCTGCGGAGACGGGGCCAATGTGGGCGCCAGATCGACTGTCGGTCTGGCCGTTGGAGGGAGGACGGTTTGGCATCGACGCACATTACGAGGGGCGCACAGGCATAGAACGTGCCGAAGTCCAGGTGCAGCGGCTGACCGCCAGCGGAGTCCGAGCAAGAGCGCAGAGTGAGGGCTCAGGCGCCGCGATACGCCTCGGCCCACTCAGCCACGGCGCAGTTTGGATCGCGTTGGAAGCTTTCCTCGGAAAACCCCTTGTCGGGGAGTAGAGGCCAAACAGCTGTACTGGTGCAGCTGCACACGCCGAACGCAATACGGGCGAGCGGCGACCCAGGGTCGATTCTGTGACCCCCTGTTAGGTAGGCAGGGGGTCGTCGACGATTGGCTCGTCGCCGGTCAATCGGCGAACCCCGTGACGCCAAGAGTCGTGTCTCGGCGCGCGAGACAATCGGCTGGTGCCGCGCCTCAGCGAGTTCTACGGAATTGTGATCACGATGTACTTCTTCGACCACCATCCGCCCCACTTTCATGCACGCTACGCGGAGCACGACGCGGTGGTGGCGATCGCGGACGGATCCGTGATCGACGGCATGCTTCCTGGGGCCGCTTTACGCCTCGTTACCGAATGGGCTGCCCTACACCGGAGCGACCTCGAGCGCGACTGGGAGCTCGTGGTCGCCGGAGAACTACCCGATCCAATAGACCCGCTGCCTTAGAATCCTGTCGTGGTCATGGCTACCGTCACTGAGGTCGAGGTCCTCGGCCACTACCGCCTGAGACTCACGTTCAGTGATGGTCTCGTCCGTGACGTCGACCTCACCGGTGAGCTCCGCGGCCCTGTATTTGAGCCGCTCAAGGATCCCGTCTTCTTCGCGCAGGTGAGCGTCGACGATGAGTTGGGTACGGTCGCCTGGCCCAATGGCGCAGACCTCGACCCCCTTGTCCTCCACGGGGACTTCGAGCCAGCCAATAAATCCAGCCAAGCCGGACAAGCGATCTAAGAGCTTCAAGACTCTCCGCGCGCCGATCGCCGCCGACCCCTCCCGTCGCAGCCGCGTCGATGAGCGCAAGCGGGTGGTGCTCGCTGAACTGCGGCATTCCTTGGACCTCACGCAGGCCGCCGTGGCCGACCGCCTCGACGTCACCCAAGAGAACGTCCAGCTAGTTGGCCCGTGACCCCCTGTTGGACGAACAGGAGGTCAGAGTCCGAACCGCTCCTCCGCGACCAACGGGAGGACGTTCTCCGAACTGGAGACCCTCCCTGCTCAGTCAGTGATACAAACTGCGCCGATGGCCGCCGAGCACTCCACGACCGATCCCGACTCGGTTCCCGTCGGGCTGATGCCGGCGGAGTGGGAGCCCCACGAGGGATGCCTGATGGCTTGGCCCTCACGCCAAGACCTTTGGTCGGGCATGCTGACCATCGCCGAGGAGGAGTACGCGGGCGTGGCGAACGCGGTCGCGGACTTCGAGAAGCTGTGGATGGTCGTCACACCAGGAGCGAGCGGCCGGGCGCGACGCATGCTCACCGCCGGCGTCGAGCTGATCGAGCTCCCGATCGACGACTCGTGGCTGCGCGATGCTGGGCCGATCTTTGTGCGCAGCAGGGACGGAAGCCGCCGAGGCATCGACTTCCGTTTCAACTCGTGGGGCGAACGCTTTCTGCCCTTTGACCAGGACGCCCTGGTCGCCGAGCGAATCCTCGACCACCTCGGGATCGAGCGAGTCGAGTCCGAAATGGTGCTCGAGGGCGGATCGATCACCGTTGACGGCGAGGGGACCCTGATCACGACGGAACAGTGCCTGCTCAACCCGAACCGCAATGCGGGGATGTCCAAGGACCAGATCGAGGCCGAGCTGCGACGGACGCTCGGCGTCACGCGCGTCATCTGGCTGCCTTTCGGCGGCGCCGACGACGCCCATACCGACGGCCACGTCGACGGAGTGTGCGTGTTCTCCGAGCCGGGCACCGTGATTGTCCAAAGCTGCGAGGACCCCGCCCATCCGGACTACGGTCGGATGCGCGCCAACCGGGCAGTGCTCGACGCCAACGAGATCAACGTGATCGAGGTGCCGCTATATCCGTACAAGGATCTCGGCGGACACCGGACGTCGGTCAGCTACGTCAACTTCTACACCGCGAACGGCGCTGTCATCCTGCCGATCGCCGAGACCGCGATGGACGTGAGCGCCGTCGAGCTGCTTCGCTCCGCCTTCCCGAACCATGAGATCGTCCCCGTGCCGGCACGCTGCATCGCTCACGGCGGCGGCGGTGTGCACTGCATCACCCAGCAAGTCCCGGCGGAGTGAAGTTCGAGGATCAGCGCCAATGTTTCGTAGCCGTTGACGCGACGCACCGACAAAGCTCGGCCGCGGCTCAGGCAACGGACCCCCGGCACCCAACGGAAAGGTACGATCCGCTCGAGCGACATGACGGGAGCGCATATGCGACGAGGGTGTGCACTCGCGGCAGCGGTCTCGGTCGCCGCGCTGACGGTCGCTACGTCTGGATGCGGAGGTTCCTCTACTAAGACCAGTGTGGTCGAGCCAGCCGCATCCGTTCCCGGCCTCGGGGCTGGATGGGGGCAGTACAAGGTCCCTTCGCGTTCGATGGAACCAACGCTGTCGCTCGGCGAGACGGCATTGGTCCAGACGACCAGCGTCGAGCCGGCGGTTGGGGACATCATCGTCTTCCATCCCCCGGCGGGTACCGGCAACGGAAGCGGGGAAGGCGGCACCGAATGCGGCCTCCCGGACTACCGGCGCGGCTATGAAGCCTGCTCGCAGCCGAACCCGGGGGTCAGCGAAGCGCAATTCATCAGGCGGATCGTCGCCGGGCCCGGCGACACCCTCTCAATCGTTGACGGCTATCCAATTGTTAACGGTGAAAAGCAGTCAGAACCGTACGTCAAGGCGTGCACGGCTCAAACCGAGGAAGTCTGCAACTTCCCACACCCGATCAAGATTCCCCCTGGCTACTGGTTTGTACTCGGAGACAATCGCGGCGAATCCAACGACAGCCGGTTCTGGGGTCCCGTACCGACTAGCTCGATCATTGGAATCGTAAAGTGGTGCGGCGCCCGCGGCGACACATGTCAAGGAAGCTGACGGTATGTACGGGGCTCCACCGCAAGCATCTACTCGCTGCTTGCGAATCAGAGGGTCGCACGAAGCATTGCTTCTACGGCAGCGCTTTGATCTCCAGCCATTCCCGGTTGGTCGACTTGTCCTTCGCTCCGAGCGCGACGGGTTCCGCGGCTTGGCCGCCCGCAGCCATTTCCAAGAGGGCTGACGCGCCGTCTTCGAGACTCGACGGCACTTGCTTACCTTTCACGCCCTCAAACGTGACGCCGAAGGCGTCGACCATTCGGTCGACTACCGAATACGCGCCGATCATGGCACCGGTGATTTCAATTGGCACTTCCCCGCAGAGGATCCGGGCCACGGAGCCTCCCGTAGCCGGACTCAGGGCCAGCCCAACCGAAGGCACCGTTCCCTGCTTGATGAAGCCCAAATGCCCTTCGAGTGCGCTGAAGTTGATTTCCCCGGCGCCGGCACCGATCGACTGACATTTGATTCCCAGGTGACTCACCGGTTCGCACCCCGTCAGCGTGAGGTTCACGGTTATGGTATTGGCACCGGTATATTCGCCGGCATACGTGTTCTCGGAGCACTTGATCCGTGCGCGCGCGTGCGTCTTCAGGACAGCGCCCCGGTTGCGGAACAGGAACGTCGGCTGCGGACCCGGACCCGGAATCCATTCGTAGGCGCCGTCCGATTCCGTCGCCGTGCGTTCCGTGCACCCGGCGTTCGCGAAGACACCGGTTGGCTGCGCCAGTTTCTCGCACCGCCCCAGTTCCGGTAAATGTTCGGCAGGTCCGCGGGGCGTGTAGTACGTGAAGTGGTCACCTGACGACGCTCCGCTAGTGCCGCCTTCCCCGGTGACCGTGACTTCGACTTCACCGGTCGGCTGCGCCGGAGCCAACGCCACGATCTCGGTTTCTGAAACGACTTCGTAGTGCACTGCCTCCTGGGAGCCAAACTTGACCGCCGTGACGTTGTCGAATCCCGCGCCCGTGATCGTCACAGGCGTACCGCCGGCTGATGTGCCTCGCGCCGGCGCGAGGCCTGAAACGCTCGGCGTCGGCGACCCAACGTAGTACTTGATGGTCTTAACTTCGCTGAGACCGTCCCTGCCTCGCCCCGTCGCCGTGAATTCGTGAGTACCCGGAGTCGACGTGTCGACCAGCTGGCCGTCCGGGACGCTGCCTTCACACCCACGTGGGCCATCCAAGAGGTGCGCCGTGGCAAGCGCCTCCGTGCATTCGAACGCTGCCGGCACTTCTTGCCCGACTGTGTATGTGGTGCCTTCGGCGGGCGCGGTGATCGCCACGTTCGGGGGCTTTGGTGCGAGCACCTCGAACTGCTGCGCGTCGAAGAACTGCGCTTCGCGCGGCCCACTTGCGCCGAGGACGACCTGGAACACCTCTTCGCCTTCAGTCCCTAGGCCTTCCAGTGACTCCGGGAGCGCCTCGCCCGAGTGGACCGCTTCGACGATAAACCCGGCGGTTCCCTCGCCCTCAAGTGTCGCTTCACAGGGCGTGCGGAAGCCGTGCGGCCCGGAGTTGCAGCTGTAGTCCACAACTGGCCCTTCTCCGGCGTAGAACTCTTCACCCCAATTCGCCGGGGACGTGATCGCGCCCGACGGTGCGGCGTATATCGTGTAGTTGACAGCCTTGATCGTTTCCTGGCCTAGAGTGTCGCGAGAAACGACGTAGGCGGTCCATTCGCCGACATTGCCGGCTACGACGCCGTGCAAAGTGGTCCCGGACGCCTGCCCGGTGGCGGCCGTGATGTACTTCTTGATGAATTCGTCAGTGATGTCATCACTCGTCTGGAAATACACCACAAAGCAGCCTTCGAGACCCGGCTTCAGCGTGCCCTGAGAACTGCAGGAGAATTCCATCGTCGGCGGATGGGGTTCCGTGGCTTCAAATTCATCCCCGGCCGATGGCGAATCAATCGACACGTTCGGAGGCGGGGGAGCCGCCGAGACGGAGAACTCGAACTCGGTTTCGGACTTGTTCCGGTCCGAGTCTTCGGACTTGACGCGGAACTTGAGGCCACTCGCGACGCTCGGCAGCGACATTGCCGTGCCGGTCGACCGGTATATCGGGTAGCCGGTCTCACCAGGCCCGAGGTTGATCGGCGCTCCTTCGACTTTGTTGGGCTCGACGACCGTCCAAACGCCTGGTTCCTCTTCGTATTCCGCCACGCACTCCTGGATGGCCTCGCCCGTCGCGGCTTCGCACTCGAATTCAATCCCCGGGCCCTTGTTCTCGACGTAGGTGCCGCCTTCGGTCGGGCTCGCGATCGTGATCTTCGGTCCGACGACCGGAGTCCCGTCCGGTTCCAACACGAACTCCGTCAACCCAACACGTTCGTCCGTGGCGGGAACGAGCTGGTTGAGGGCCGCCTCCTCTTCCGTTCCCGCTTCCGCGATTACGGATCCGAACCCGAAGAGACCCACCAGCAGACTTTGACTGGTGACCGCCGCAGGTTCATGCGAGGTCGCAGGGTCCTTTATTCCGGCTTCGATGGCCGCCCTCACCGGTGCATCGGTACCGATAACGCTTTCGAGGTTGGTCCTCTGCAATGAGTCTGTGCTCATTTCCTTGGGAACGGCTAGGTCCAGATAGTCCGACAGAAGCACAAAACCTTCGTGGACGGCGGCCATCGCTTGCCCGACAGCAGACGTCGCATTTTTCAGGTTGGCATTGATCCGTTTGTCAACTTCGGGCCGCAAGTCTTCCAGCGCGCCATTCACTATTTCCGTCTCTTCCCGTTCGCCCTTGGCAAGTTCTTCGTGCACAGAGCTTCCTCCGGAGAAACCGGCGCAACCGGTTTCTCCGGGGATCGGGCAATTGCCCGTCGGGGCGCCTTCTTTGAACCCGTGGATTTCGTTGCCCGTGATCAGGTCGGCCATCAACTGCTCGAGATACACTTCGCGCGGCGCGCAACCCGCGGCTTCTGCGGTCTGCTGCGACCAGAGCGCGCGGAAAGATGCTTCGCCGGTCGCCTCCTTCGCGCACCCGCTTTTCCACGTCGCCGGGCTCTCGAAGAAGAGCCGCCCGAGGCTTTTGCCCTCCCACTGGAACTGCAATACGAATTGGTAATAGTGCCATTCGGTACGTTGTCCCGAACCCGTGAAAGCCAGCTGTTCGTTTGTTTCGTAACATGCCCGTACGTCCCCGAGGCCCAAGTGCCAGGCGTTGGCGAGCACGTTGCCGAACGTTTCCGCGACGTTGAACAGCGGGTTTGGCGCATTGGTACGACCCGCGTAGCTGAGCGTTTTCGAGACTTCAAGTGGGTGTGCACTGCCACTTGCGCACTGGTTGATGCGGGCCAATTCAGGGGACCCTTCGGTGGCCTGATTGCCGTAGGACTCGATCACTGCCGGTGCGAGTTCACCCGAAGGCGTCTGGTCCGCTCCGCTCCAAGGATTAATGTAGGCTTGCCCTTCGCTGCCGACCGCAGCCGCTTTCCCGAGCGCGCAAGGTTTGCAGTTGGCGTCTACGCCTCCCCCGTCCTTTTCGGAAAGCGCGGTGCCAGTTTCGCTTTCTAGCGCCCGAGTCAGCTGCAGAGCGTCTTCGCCATAGCGCTTTCGCGCTTCGTTGATCAGATTCTGCGATGCGTATCGCTTGACTTCTCGGACGAATTCGGTTGCTTCGCGCCGCCTGGTCGCAAGGTTCCCCGACCCGCCGAGTTTTTCGTAGTCGGTCGGGTTTTCGAGCATCAGGGTCGTGAGAGCATCGGTCCCTTCGGCCCAGACTTGCGGATTGAAAGCCGACGTCCAGAACGGTTCGTTGGTCCATTCGTGTGCCGTCCCCGCGAGAGTGCGCAGCGCGCTGTTGAGAGCCTCGGGTTCTTCGCCGGGGGGCGCAACCGGTGTTTTCGGCTCCGCAATTCCTTCGCCGGCCTGACCTACTCGCCGGTTGAAGGCGGCTTCTGCGTTTTCAAATTTTTCTTGATCCAGGGCAGCGTGGTGTCGTTCCAGAGGCCGGAGGTAACGTTCCTCAGCTTCCTTGAAGGGTTCTGCGTCGAGGATTGCGCCGACTTCGAAGACGTCGGCGGTCAACGCGCTGAGTTTGTGATCGACTGCGCCAATCCCTTCGCCGGCCTCGGATCCAACGAGAACACTTGTTTGGACGGCTTCCGCCATGTCCTTGATCTGGACGCCGACTTCGTCGAAGTGGTAGTTGACGTTCACCTCGAGACCCTGTACCTGGTTGCCAACTTCTTCAACCATCTTCTCGATCTGGTGCAGCTGTTCCAGCACAATCTGTTCCGAGCTCGGTTCGCCTGCGCCGAACAGGCTGAGGATCTGGTTCATCATCGCGGGGGCGTTCGAAAGTGCCTGCAGTGCGAGAGCGGGATCCAGCACGCCCAATCCCACCTCAGCCGCGTCCTCCCCTGCGTCGATCCCGATACTCGCAACCTCCTCCGTGACCTCGTCCGCAGCGAGTGAGGTGTCCGCCACGGTCTCTTTGATGCTCCCCTCACTCTCCGCAGCGAGAGTCGTGAACGCCTCCTCCTCGGTGTCCCCACTGATGTCTTCGCCGTCGGCCTTGAATGCTTTCAACCCGGCGCTCTCATTTTGTTCATCGAGTGTTTTCCAGGTCACAAGTGAGTTGCCGGCTTCCTGCTTCACTCCTTGCCGGTCGCCGGCCTCTTCGCTTTCGGCTTCTGTTGCCGACACATCTTTGCTTCCGAACAGCCCGATCACGGTGTTGAGTTTGTCGGCCACGGTGCCGGCTTTTTCGACAATGGTTTTGATGCTGGCGTAAGGATTCACGCCGGTGACGTGTTCAAGAAGTAGGCCCATCCCGTTGTTCGTCTGGCTCAGGGCGTAGGCCTGGCGCACGGCGTTGTAGGGGTTCGTTACGGCATTCGCGCTGTTGCCCCACCAGAGGCGGTCCGGGGCATACGGTTCTTCGAGGCCTTCCCCCTCGACCACGGCCGTCGGATCGCCGTGCTCGACTTCCAGCAGAATCTCGCGGCCGAGTTCTTTGGCAGCGACCCGGAGCGCATACCTGAGCGGCGACGGCTGCGTCTGCTGCCCGAGTTGCAGATCGCTGACAAGACCGTTGAGGTCCTCGATCGCTGCCGTCGCAGTTTCACCCGGCATCGCAGGTTTCACGCCTTCCAGGAGCGTTCTGAGTTCTCCGGCTTCGCCTTCGCCGAGACTCTCCTGGGCGTTCACCTTGACGATCAGCTCCGTCTCGAGGAGTCCAAGAGTGCCTTCGGGATGGGCAGCGGGCGCCGTCAGTTCGCCGACGGCTACGGCGCTGTAAGCGTCTTCCTTGAGCTGCTGTGCGTCAAGGCCGGCCGCCCGCGCCGACTGGGCGCCCAGGGCCGCAGTCAGAAGGCACGCGCCCAAACAGCCGAGCGCGAGCAGAAAAACGCGTCCAGCACCAACCAGTTCCCGGTAGGTCTTCTCGCGGCCGTGCACCATTCGGCGCCCCCCTTTTAGCCCCTCTGACCGAATTGCGGCGCAACGTACCACGGTCGCTCGGGCGTGTGCAAGCCCCAATTCCGTTGCATCCGCGAATGCGGGGGAACACCCGGCGGGTGGCGTGTGAACGCTGCGCGCTTTTCACGATCGGCCTGACGGCCTCGCAGGAGCGACCATCGACTGGACGGGACTTCGCGCGGCTGCGGGCCGGTAGCGGGCGCGGTCGCCGACCCCCTGTTCGCGCAGCAGGAGGTCACCGGGGAGGCTACACGCAGATGCCGCGCGGCTTTACGAAGTTGGCTCGGTGTTCTTTGGAGAGTCGTTACCTGAGCCGCTGCATCAAGTCGCAAGCGTACTGCTCGGGCTACGCACCCGCTGTGCGGTACTCCACGGCCGCCGCTGCATATTCGTCAAGCTCGCGCTCGACGACGTCGGGGGCCGCTGAGGATACGTAGCGCAGGACGCGGGTCACGCCGGCCGCCTCGAAGCGCGCGAGGCGATCGGGCTCGAGCGGGGCGATCTGCAGCGTCGTCGGAATCGGATCGCGACCTTGCTCGGCCGCGAGCAGGCGCAGCTTCTCCAGGCGCGCGAGCATCCTGTCGTCGTCGCCCAGGAAGTTCGGGTACCAAGCGTCGCCATAGCGCACGACACGCTCGAGCACACGTTTGCCGTTCCCGCCGACCAATACCGGCGGACCGCCAGGCTGTACCGGCTTCGGCCAGCTCCACGCCGGCGCGAACGCGATCTGCTCGCCCGCGAAGGACGCCTCGTCTTCGCGCCACAGCGCGCGCATCGCTTCGACGCTCTCGCGCATGCGGCCAAAGCGCCGCTCCGGGTCCACGCCGTGGTCCTCCATCTCCTCGATGTTCCAGCCGGCGCCGATGCCGAGCAGCACCCTCCCCCCGCTCAGCACGTCGAGGCTCGCAATCGCCTTGGCCGTCACGATCGGGTCGCGCTGGGCGAGGAGCATTATCCCGGTGCCCAGCCGCAGCTCGCGCGTCGCCGCCGCGGCAAAGCTGAGCGCGACGAGCGGGTCATGCGTTCGCGAGTACTCGCGCGGCAGCTCACCGCCGGGCGGGTAGGGCGTCGCGCGAGAGACCGGAATGTGCGTGTGCTCGGTGACGAAGAGCGACTCGAAGCCGCGTTCCTCGATCATGCGCGCGAGATCGTCCGGCCCAACGCACTCGTCAGTGAGGAAGATCGCGACGCCGAAGTCCATCAGAGCTGGCTCGTGTCGGAGTCGAGCGCGAGCACTAGGAGGACGAACCGGATCCGTAGAGCGCTGTGAGGAAAGCCTCGACCGCGTTGCCCTCCCGCCTGCTCAGACGTTGCGACAAAGTCAGGATGCGACGGGCGAGACGACGCTCGCCTGGCGTCTCGTAGGGCTTCAGGTGCGTTGCAATGTATTCCGGCTGGTCGAATGTTGTGATAACCGCGCCCGGAATCTTGCCCTTAACCTTGCTGATCGAAGCGGCGGCTTCGAACCGATGCAGGAAGGCCGCGGTCCCGGCCGGCTCCGTCGAGTAACCACTCTTGACCCATGCTTCCATGTCGGCGCAGATATCGGGCGGTGTCACGTCTGATAGCGCCACTCCTTCCTTCGTGAAGGAGCGCAGAACGCGCGTCAGGAACCGGTTGCTCCAGCTAAGCCGACGCACGGCATCATCGAATGCGACCAACGGCCCGTGGAATGCAGCTCGATCCAGCATCAGCAAAGGGTCGAGGAGCATCTCCTCAAAAACCGGGCGCTCGGATTGAGGCGCCTTCGTGTTTTTCGTCAGTGGCGAGGCGCTAAGAACGAGAGGACATTCGCTCTTGACCCTCACCGTCAGAGCTTCGATCGCCGCGCCGCCCTTGGAGGCGTTGTGGGCCTCCCGTCGGTGCAGCGCAAGCGTGGCGTTGAGATATCGGTGGGTGGCGCTTCCGTCTCCCGCGCTGAGCGCAACGGCCGATCCCGTCGCGCAGAACAGAGCGACCAAGACCGCTAGAGCGAGAGTGCGCCCCCTGCCGAGTCCATGATCTCCCACCACGCGCCAGCGATGTTACAGGTGCGCAAACGCTCCTTGCGCACGGTTTGACTGATGACCTCCTGGCCCGCATGAGCCCATGCCGGCAGACCGGCGAAGGTGACGAGGCGGCCGGCTATTCGACTGCCGGCGCGATTACGGCCAGCGGCACAGCGGTGCGAGTGCCGGCGACATCTGAACGCCGATGCAGCCATCGGCTGAGATCGACCGTTGACGGTCGGGAGGCCAACGCGAAAGCGAGAGGCTCGCGCGTCCTCCACGACCCCACCAACGTGCGGGTTGTCGTGACCGTCAGTGCGCCCGCGCGGGGCCGCCCGTCCGGTCGCGCAGAGGGACACGACACTCCGGCGTCCCTAATGTTCGGATACGGGAACTTCCATCCGGCCACGCGAACCAATCGTACCTTGCTCGCTGAGCCGCGGGCGGCGGCGGCGCGGCCCGGCCCGCGCAACGCCTAACGCTGATCGAACGAGCTGGTGGTGTCTTCGGGATCCCGGCGGCTGCCCAGGTCGTAGAGGCTCGTGGCTTGCCTCACCGCCTCGTCGGCGAGGGCATCTGACGCCACGTCCCGCCCGCCAAGCAGCACGTAGAAGCAGGCCCCGGCGCGTTCGGCCTCCGGGAAGAAGCGGCCGTCAGAGAGACAGTCCTGGGTACCCAGGACGTGGCTCCCGGCTACGTCGGACAACGGCCCCACCTTCCGCGCGAGTCCGATCTGCTTGCGCCTTGCGCCGAGGTCGTCCGTGGGCGCCGGAAGGTTGTCGAGAAGCCCAGCGTCTCCCCCTTCCTTCGCCACGAGCTCTTGAAGCCAGGCGATCGTGAGATCCGCGAGCTCGTACGCAACCAGTGCCTCGTGTTTCTCCTTACCGAAGCGCAGCGACTGCATGAGCTCGGAACGCGCAGGGTGCTCCTCGGGCAGTTCCATGCCGAACCGTCTCAGAAAGTGGTCGGCCATCCCGGGTTCGAGCGTCGCCATGACGCGACACTAGCGGACCGAAAGGCTCCCGTTTCGCGGGCTCATTCGACGGTCCAGTCCTCGAGCTGCTCCAGCAGCTCTTCCGCGTTGCGGTCGTCGACCATCAGCTGCAGGACCTGCGGGATCGAGCGGGCCCACATGTGGCGTGTCGGGCCGACCTTGAGGCCGTCCTCGTCATAGCGCTGCCACTCCAGCTCGACCGGCGGCACGCGCGAGGGCGGGGCATCGTCCGGCAGCGGAGCGCCCCACCCGTACAGCGTGATCTGTGCACGCCAGCCCTGCGGGCAGAGCTCGCCCATCGCGACCTGCGCCCCCCACTCGTCGCGGACGGGCTCGGTCCGCGGTGGCCGCCTGGTCAGGTGGCGGACGATCGCCGCGCAGCCGACCGCGAGCACAGCGATCAGCGTCAGCACCATCGGGTTGTCGGTCGCGACCAGGTGCCCGCCCTGAACCCCGCTGGCGAGAACGCCTGCGTGCGCGAGAGGGCTCATGCGGCCCGTGGACCATCGTCGCCAGGCAGAAGCAGGGTGGGCGCCCTCATCGCACGTTCCAAGGTAGCGCTCGGGGCACGGTGTAGGGTTGAGCGATGCTCGTCCTGCTCATCATCCTCGGCTGCGTCGTGATCTTCACCGCCGTTTCGATGTTCCTGCGCAACCGGGGCCGCTAGCTTCGCCGGTGAGGCGAAGGCCCGCGGCGCGGGCCTCCGTCGTCGCCGCTGGGCGCGTCGAGCGCAGCGCGCAGTCACGCTGACCGCCAGAGAGGCCGGGAGGTCAGCCGCCCAAGCGGCAGCGAGGGCCTTCGCCGGCGAGCTGTCCCAGCGCGAAGCCCGTGCGCACATAGACGTCTCCCGCCGTGGCCGTGGTGACCCGAGTCCAATCGCCGGGGGCCTGTGTCACGCAGCCGGCGCCAGAGCCCAGTTCCCAGTCCGGTGTGTAGCGAACACGCACGTCGTAGCTGCCCGCGCGAGGCACGGCCAACGTGAAGTAGTTGGCGCCGAGCGCCGTCACCGTCGCGCCGCCGCTCGCCATCGGCCCGGGGTCCGTGACCGCGTAAAGGCGCCAGTTGCTCGAGTGCCACACCTCCCGCAGGTACGGAAGGCCCTTCGAGATGAGGGTCGCCTCGGCCAGGGAGCTTTCGTCGAGCGGCGCGTTCGGCAGCGCGACGAAGCTGACACCGTTTTCGACCAGCCAGCTCCTGTAGTCCTTTGCGTCGAGTTGTTCGCCATAGAAGATGGAGTTGAAGCGGACGTCCAGCTGGCGCTCCCAGCCGCGGGCGAGTGACACGTACGGCGCGACCCAGACCGATTCCCAGTGCCCGCGGGTGAAGGGGACCTCGATCCGCAACGGGGTGTCCGTCGACCACGGCCGGTGACCGAGCAGACGGTCCAGAAGCGGTGCATAGAACCCGGGCGTCGCCGACGGTTCACCGATCGAGGCGACCAGCGCGCCCGACGATTCGCCGACGAGCACCAACACGAGAAGCGGCGCCATCGCGAAGAGCAGTCGCCGGCGATGCTCCCAGAGGGCGGCGGCAACGAGCGGGCCCGCGAAGAGCGTGCCCAGTCGCAGCGCGTTTCCACCCAGCGGTGATGCCACCGCGAAGGCCAGCACGCAGCCCGCTGCGTAGAGTGCCGCCCCGACCCGAAGCGCCCTCTGCTCGCGCGGAAGTACGGCGATGATCAGCGCGAGCAGGGCCACGGCGTACAGCGCGTTTTCGGTCGGGAACGGCTCGGCTCCGCCTTCGGGGAAGAGGATCGCCAAGATCCCGATCGGCACCATCGCGAAGCCCGCCAGCGCGAGCCCCCGGACCCGACGTTGGGGCGCGGCGCTCACGAGGGCCACGGTCACGGCCGCCAGCGCGAGGAACAGCCCCGCCACCGGCGAGCACAGGCTGCAGACGACTGCCAGCGCCGCCGCTACCACCCAGCGGTCGTACTGCCAGGCGACGAGCGCCGCCATCCCGACCGCGAGTCCGAGCTCGTACGTGACCTGTCCCGCCAGCAGGCCGATTGCGATCCCGACGCCCATCCAGATCGCGCTGGCACGCACGGCAGCCGGCGTGAACCAACGCCGGGTAACGACGGAGAAGAGCAGCGCGATCGCAACGCCCGAGGCGACCAGCACCGTACGCGGCCCGATCAGGGCACCGAGCGCAGGGCTCAGCAGGGAGTACGCGGGCAGGTAGTGGCCGCCGTACCAGTGGTTGTCCCAGATCAGGAACCCCTCCGCGGAGAAGAGCTGCGAGCGGTAGGTCGCGGCCGCGAGGTCACCGCTCGTCGGGTTCAGCAGCAGGTAGGCCCCCGCCAGTGGCAACACGATCGGCCAGCCCGCGCGAGTGGCCTTCTCCAGCCAGGCCCGCAGCAGACCGCCAAGACCTCCGCCGCCGTCAGCTCCCCAGCCGCTGTTGCGGGCCGCGCCGGCCGTGCTCATCGGCGCCGGCCAGACCGGCGGGCTACCGGCTCCGGCCATCGCTGCGGCCGCCGACGACGCGTAGTCACGTCCAGGTCCGGGCGGTCGACGCGGCACCTTTATCGGGCTTGAGCGCCTCATCTCCGAAGACGCACTTTATTAGTCGACCGCCGGCCTGGTGCAGGCCGCGCTCAACCCTCCCGCATGCTGCGATCATCGCTTCCCCGGCAGAGGGGATGCACGAGCGCTCCCCGTCTCAGAGAGGAGCAGCCGATGTCAGCAACGGCCGCAGGAGCAGGTGCCCCACCGATCAAGGGTGCGATGGCGAGCGTCCGCCATCCACTCGCCCGGACGATGCTTGCGCTCACGTTCACGACGGGACTCGTGGACGCCGCAAGCTATCTGGGCCTCGACCACGTCTTCACCGCGAACATGACCGGCAACGTCGTGCTGCTCGGATTCGGGATCGCGGGCAGCGGCCATCTGCCCGTCGTCGCCCCGCTCGTCTCGCTCGCGGCGTTTCTCGTCGGAGCGGGGATCGGGGGAGTGTTCATCAAGCGCTTCGCCGACAGCTATCGGCACTACCTCGGATGGGCGCTCACGGTCGAGATCTGCGGCGTCGCGGCCGCCGCCGTCCTGGCGGCCGTCCTGAACGTGCGGCCCAACTCACTGTCGGGCGACGTGATCGTGGCCGCCCTGGCCTTCGCGATGGGAGTGCGAAACGCCGTTGTCCGCCGGATTGCGCTGCCCGACCTCACGACGACCGTCCTGACGATGACGCTCACGGCGCTGGCGGCAGAAATGCCGCTGTTCGGCGGCACTGGCAACGGCACAACCCGCCGCGCCAGCGCCGTGGCCGCAATGCTGGCCGGCGCGATCGCGGGCGCCCTGCTGCTCAAGTCGGGCCTCGCACTGCCGCTGGTTCTTGCCGCCGGCATCTCCCTCTGCGTTGCGATCGCATTCCGAGCCGCCCACGATTGACGGAGGCGGCAAGGCATCGGTGTGTAAGCGTATCCGCTAACATCTGGACCGTGGGCGCGACCCCGGCTCAGCGCGTGATGCTGGATCTGCGGCGGCGCACCGGGCTCAGCCAGGCCGAGCTGGGACGCAGGGCCGGTGTCCCTCGCTCGATCATCAACGCCTACGAGCATGGCCGCCGCGAGCCGGGAGCCGACTCCCTGTCACGCATTGCGGCGTCGGTTGGATTGGAACTGAGAGTGGCACCGCCTGCGCGCGACATCGATCTCGAGAAAGCGGGACGTATCCTCGGGCAGGTCCTGGATCTCGCCGAGAGCCTGCCGGCTCGCAAGCGTGGAGGACTCCGCTATCCGGTGCTAAATGCGCCGCCGAAGTGAGCCTGCTCGGCGAACGGCTGCTCGCAGTCCATGCCGCGCTCGAGACTGCGGATCTGCCCCACGCGTTTGGCGGCGCCATTGCACTGGCCTACTGCACTGGTGAGCCACGGGGTACACGTGACCTCGACGTCAACATCTTCATCCCGGCGGAGGAGTCGCAGCGTGCACTTGACGCGCTCCCCGCGAAGGTTCGCTGGGATCAGGGCGATGCCCGGGCCCTCTCGCAGCATGGACAGGTTCGGCTCTGGTGGGAGGAGACGCCCGTCGACCTGTTCGTGAACGTGCACCGGTTCCACGACGAGCTGGTGGCTCGCATCGCGGCCGTGCCGTTTGAGGGGCAGCGGATTCCCGTCCTCGACTGCACTGACCTCGCTGTCTTCAAGGCGCTTTTCGATCGCACGAAGGACTGGGCCGACATGGAGGAGATGGCTGCCGCAGGGACACTCGATGCGGGCCGCGCGGTCGTCGAGCTTCAGCGGCTCGGCGGAGCCGGCCATCCGGCGATCGCGAGACTCGAGCGCGTGTCGCAGGCCTGAAAGCGCGGCGGCTGCGAATACAGGCGGACCCCGGCGCGCTGCAAGCCTCAACTATGGGCGTCCGCTGCCGACGAACCAAGTGTGCGCAGCCGACGTAGAACCACCCGATCCCGCCCGGGCTCGTGCGCCGTTTTGTGCGCGCTGGTCGGCGTCGCTGCGATCGCGACCTCCGGATGCGCGAGTTCGGCGGCCAGGGACGCGCCTGCCGCGCCGCCCTCGTCGCCTGCTGCGTTTTCGACCGCGGTCAACCTGCGCTCCGGCGACCTGCCGGGTGCCGAAGTCGGCGCACCCGCGACGATCGGCCGGCACCCCAATGCCGCCTTCGCCGCCTGCGACGGTGGCGTGAACCCAAGCTTGGTCGTCTACGAAGCGCGCTCGGTGCTCCTGATGACCGGGCACGAATCCGAGCTCCTGCGCTCGCGAGTCACGACCTGGCCCAGCGAGCGTCTTGCTCGCCGGAATCTCACCGCGTTGGCGGCCAAGCGCGGTGCGCGGTGCGAGCTGCATTACGGCGGTTCGTCGGTCGCACGAGTGACGATCGAGTTGCCGGGCGGTGCCCGCGCGGTCGGCCTGCGGGCTGCCGTGCCGGGTCAACGGGCGCCCGAAGTCGCCTACCACGACATCGTCGGTTTCGTCAGCGGCCCGGCGGAAGTGGTGCTGACCGCCGCGGGGTTCGGCAGGCCGGTCCCGGCGCAGACCGAGCGGCATCTCCTGGGGGTGCTGTACCGCAGGGCAACGGAGGCTCGCGGCACTTAGGCGCTCGGCGGAGGAGTGTCAGGAGTCGGCGCTTGACGCCCGCTGCTTAGCGGCACGGGTGGTCAGGAAGCGCGGGTCTGGCTGCTTGCCGACGCGGCCGAGGTCCAGCCTGTCGGCATCCCAGCAGACCGCGATCGTGACGTACCCCGTGTCCGGGCTGGGCGGCAGGGTGAACCCCTTGTCGTGCAGCGCCAGCGCGGTGTATAGCGCCCCAAACTCCTCGTCGGTGAGATCGGACACGAGTCCGTCAGACCGAAGCTTCGTGGCGTAGCGCGCCGCGCGAATCCCGTGCTCCGGGTCGCGCTGGTCATTTTCGCGTTCGCAGTCGTGGATCAGAGCGAAGTAGCCCGCGACGCGAAAGACGTCCTGCATTCCCTCCGCGTCGGTGATCACCTGGGCATTGCGGTAGACGCGCTCCCAGTGGTCGCGACCGTGCCACGGTGACGCCGCGTTTTGAGCGTGGTCGCCGAGCACCCGCGCGGCGGCATCTTCGAACGCCTGCCCCAACGTGCCTTCGGTTCCCGTGTCGAACAACGTCACTTTCCAGCCACCTCGCCGCAGCACGGTACACCGCGGCCGGCCGCGCCGACTTCGATGTCGCACGACAAATCCGCGCAGGGTCGTGGACCCCTGCGGCGAGTTGTGGTCCGTGATGCGCCTGGCGCTACGCGGCGAAGCGCCGCTCGGCGCGAGCCCGGGCCGCGGCCGCGTCGGCCTCGCGGTCCCTGGCCGGAGCGCTCGTCGTGAGCGCCGACAGCAGCTCGCGCGAGGCTTCGGCGACCGCATCGACCGCGTGCTCAAACGCGGCGCTGTTCGCCTGGGACGGCTTGTTGTAGCCGCTGATCTTGCGCACGTACTGAAGCGCGGCCGCATGGACCTCGTCTTCGGTTGCCGGCGGCTCGTAGTTGTAAAGCGTTCGGATGTTTCTGCACATGCGGCGATCGTAGCCGCCCGCCGATGTCTGGTGGTCACGCGGCGCGTGGGTGTGGGCCGCCGCGATCAGAGCCCGAGTTTGCGAACACCCGCCTCGTCGAACCCGAGATGGTGCCCCACCTCGTGTCGCACCGTCTGGACTACGTGCGCACGGAGCCGCTCGGGGTCGTGCCCGAAGTCGCGCACGAGCGTGTCGCGGTAGATCACGATCTCGTCCGGCAGGCTGGCGCCGCCGAAGTACGAGGGCCCACGCATCCGCGAGCCGATGTACATGCCGTAGGCGCGGTTCTCGGCCCCGCGGTCGGAGATGACGATCGCGACGTTCTCCAGCGCCTCTTTGAACCGCGGTGGAAGCTCGTCGATTGCGGCGCGGATCAGCTCGCCGAATTCGTAGTCCGTGTAGAGCCCGTGCTCGCCCATCGATCGAGCGTAGAGCCTGTGGGGTTCGCCTCAGCTCGCGCTGCGACGCCGGCCGAGGCGCAGTACGTCACGCAGAAACCCCTGGCCGACGACGCTCATGCCCAACAGCGCGCCGAACACGGCGACCGCGTCGATGCTCTCGCGGCCCTGCTTGGTCCAGTAGTCGTCTTCGAGGTTCAGCCAGAGCGCGAACTCGTCCAGCGTCAGCGCCGCGCCCGCGCCGTACACGAGTGCCGTCAGGCGCGACGAGCGACGGTCGGTGCGGACCCCGATCTCCAGGAGCCACAGATAGCCCACGACGATCAGCGCGATGATCCCGAACGTCATGTGATGAATGTGCCGGCCGCCTGGCGTGATGTTCCGGAACGGCCCCCGTTCGGCGCGGATCGCGTGCGTGATGACGCGCACCAGCGCGAACGTCAGCGCGAAGGACCCGGTGGAGAGGAACTGCCGCTCCTTGGCGGCGTTCCTGAAGTGGTGGCGATACAGCGCGGCGACATTGTGCGCGGTCGGCGCAGCGGGCTTCGCCTGGTCCTGGTCGCCTGGGGCCCCCACAGCGCGATAGTACTTCGCAAGCGAAAACGACGAGCGCCCTGGCGGGGGTGGCTCACCGGCCAGTCCGTGGCCGAGCGAGCTCAAGCGCCGCGGCGGAACACGCTCAGCTCTTCAGGAACCTCAGGTAGAACGCCCCAAAGACAAGGACCATCCCGACGTTGACCATCAGGCGCTCCCAGAACCAGTGTCTGAAGAACAGCACGTCGACGCCGACCACCACGACGACGAGCGCCAGCGCGTAAAGCACGCCACCCACGGTCCTGCTCATCGGCCCAACCCTACTCCGGGGCGAGGGGCCCATGTGATCTGTTCGCGCGGCTACTGCGCCCCGCCGAGCGCGATCGCTGCTCGGTTCAGGCGCCGGCGGGGGCCCCTGCCGCAACGAGATGCTGGTGGACGAGTTGGACGGCCATCGCACCCTCGCCAACCGCGGTCGCGCATCGCTTCACCGAGCCGGATCGCACATCGCCCACGGCGAAGATCCCGGGAACGTTCGTTTCGAGCAGCCCGGACACGCCGGCTCCAGGACCGGTGAGGATGAACCCGGCGTCGTCGCGCCTGACCGTGTCGCCGAGCCACTCGGTGCACGGCGAGGCGCCGAGGAAGAGGAACAGGAACGAGAACGGGAGCTTCTCGCCCCCGCGCAGGGTGACTGACGCCAGCTCGCCGCCGCTGCCGTGGAGCTTGGCGATTTCGCTGCTGTCGAGCACCTCGACGCCGTATCGCTCGAGGTCCCGGATCAGATAGTCGGACATCGTCTCGTGCAGGTCGCGACGACGGTGCAGCAACGTCACGATCGCGCCGCCGCGCGCGAGCCAGATCGCGGCCTGCGCTGCGGAGTTGCCCCCGCCGACGACTCCGACGCGTGTCGCGGCGCAGCGTTCGCCCTCGACGGGTCCGGCCGAGTAGAAGATGCTGAGCCCCTCGTAGTCGTGAATGTCCTCGACGGGCAGACGCCGATATTCCGCGCCGGTCGCGAGCACCACCGCCCGGGCATCGACGGTGCGCTCCCCCTCGAGGTGCACCCGATGGCGCCCGCCTCCGGGCTCGATCCCGACCGCCCGGTAGGGCGAGGCCGTCCGCGCGTTGAACTTGCGGGCCTGCGTCACGGCGCGGCTTGTCAGTTCGCTGCCGGCGATTCCGGCGGGGAAACCGAGGTAGTTCTCGATTCGCCGCGAGGTCCCGGCCTGGCCGCCCAGCGCGGTGCTCTCGACGACGAGCGTCGAGAGCCCCTCCGAGGCTCCGTACACGGCGGCGGCAAGCCCTGCGGGTCCCCCGCCGACGATCAGCAGGTCGGCCTCTTCGTGGGGCGCGAGGTCGAGGCCGATCCCGATCGCCCGCGAGAGCTCCCCGGGGCTCGGGTTGCGCAGATCAGAGCCGCCGGGAATCCGCACGACGGGGATCTCCTGATCGTCGAGTCCGGCGAGCTGCTCGGCCAAGCCGGGCCCCTCTGCGGCCTCGCCGTCGTGCCAGACGTAGGGGATGCGGCTGCGCCCGAGGTAGTCGACGAGAGCCCGCGTGGAGCTCGAGGTGCGCGGGCCGAGAACTTCGATCCCTACCGAGCTGCGTCGCTGCAGGCTCTCGCGGCGCGCGGTGAAGTCGGAGAGCAGGACATCGCCGAGCTGCGCCTGCTCGCGCAGGAGCTCTCTGAGGCGCTCGCGCTCGACTGCGATGTAGCGCAGCGGCTGGGTGACGAGCGCGGTCAGGTACACGGTCTGCCCGGTCAGCAGGTTCAGCTCGCCGACAAAACTCGACGCCCCGTGGCGAATGACCTCGTTGCCTGAGCCGTCGAGGATCGCAACCTCTCCCTCGAGGATCACGACCAACGGATAAATGCGGTCGCCTGGCTTGAAGAGAACGTCGCCGGCCGCCGCCGAGCGTTCATCACCGTATTCGCCAAGAGTGCGCATCTGCTCCGGCGAGAACAGGGATTCGACGGTTGCGACCATCGTCAAGAGGGTACCCGCCGACGGGCGCAGATCAGGGCGAGCCGAAGCACGGCGTCACCCCGGTCAACGCAACCCAGAATCGCCACCGCCACTGGTCATAACCATTTTTCCGCGCGAACGCAACCGTGGTACGGTCGCGCGGTGAACGTGGCCGCGCGTCGCTGTGTCCTGAACCAAGCTGGCCGCCGAAGCAACAGAATGACAATCGGTTGGCAAGGAGGCAGTAGATGAGTAGAGCGACTTCGATGCTCGCGGTTGCCGTCACGGCGGTCGCAGTGTCGGGAATATTCTCGTCGGTCGCAGCTGCGAAGGAACCTGTCGTGAAGACCCGCACGCCGTTCACGGCGGAATACGCCGGTGGCGAATACTTTGGGGAATCAAACACCCTTCACTGCAAAGGCGTGCATAAGACAAACTCGGTCAAGTACCCCGGAAGCGGACGTCGTGGTGGCGAGGACGTCGAGGTCTGCAAGCTCAGCAAAGGCGAGACCTTCCCCTCGCGCTGGCAGGTCGTTGGACAGCCGATCAACATCGACGACAACTTCTGGGTTTCGGACTTCGACGGGCAGGAAGTGCCCTTCAATGAAGATCTCCCGACCGGCGGTGTGGTGTTCAGCAAGGTGCTGAACGAACACGCTTTCCGGATCGTCGTCATCTACCCGAACACCTAGGTCTGCTTGGTGGACACGGCGCACCCGCGCCGTGTCCACCAGCGGGGCTGCCGTTCCTGGCGCGGCGAGGACCCGGACGACGCGCTGAACCCGAGGACGGCCGGGGCAGGGTCAGACCCCTGCAGCCTGCATGTCCTGTACCGCGGGGCCTTGCCCATACCGTTCGTCCCACTGGCTCAGCGACATGTCGAGCAACTCGCTGGGCGTGGCGGGCACGGCGTTCTTGGCAAGGACGACATACGGGGCACACGTAAGCGCGCAGCCGACGTAGCCGGAGGGGATCCATTGCGTCTTGAATCCGACGAAGATCTCCTTGTACCTGACGTCCTGGTCCTCGCCGCAGAGAATCACGCTCTCGACGATGTTCTCCATGCGCTTGTGTAGCGCCTCGGCGCGCTCATCGTCGGTGTTGCCCTCGGCGCCCTCGCCGACGTCCTCGATGAACAGGTTCGAATCTCGCTCACGGTCCTCCGCGATTGCGAGCGCGATCGCCGACCACACCGACGTCGGGCCACTGATCGTGATCTCCTTGGTCGCGCACACGACGTGCGCTCCCGGGATCAGGGGATAGCGCCTGTCCTCGGCGTGGCCGAAGAGTCGTTCGCCGGCTTCGAGCAGCGGCGCGACCGGATAGACGACGACCTCTGCGCCATCGCGCCGGCGCCGCGTCATGAGCGGCTTGATCGAGCCGTCGATCAGCCCGTCGTGCCTGGCGAGGTGATAGCCCCATACCGCTCCGTTGACGCCGTTGAACGACGACGCTGCGACCATGTTGATCTGGCCGGCATAAGCGTCGTTCTTCTCTGCCCGGTCATACGAGACGATCCCCTCGAGGACGGTGTCCATCTCCTTGAGGACCATGCCCGTGGAGAGCTTCAGGACCGATATGTAGCCCAGTCCGCTCGAGCCGGGGTTGCCGTAGCCCCCGCAGTAGTCATCGAAGGGCCCAACTGCACCATCGACGACCTCCTCGAGCGAAAGTGATTTGTGTGAAGTCATGGTTCTCCTGTCAGGTGTTTTGTGTTGTGACTGTTGGGGCCAGCGCAGCTGGCGCAACGGGTTTCGGAATGTCGAGCAGGACGCTGTCCGGATGGAGGGTCCGCCAGCCCGGCCTCTTGAACCGGTCGAGCAGGAACGGCGGGGCCGAGCAGACGAGGATCGCGGCTGCGATCGCGCCGACGTAGATCGGCGTCGGCCAGTGTTCGAGTTCGGCCGGCGGGACGAAGCCGATGATCAGGCCGAAGCCCGAGCCGAGGATTCCCATCCCGGCGACGATCCACATGCCCACGTAGCGTCCACCGGGAATGCGGTAAGCCCTCGGCGTGTCGGGCTCGGTGTATCGCAGTTTGATCGCCGCGGTCAGGACGAGGAGGTACATCATCACGGTCAGCTGGGTGGTCAGCGCGGTGAGCATCCAGTAGCTCGTGCTGACGCTCGGCACGAACAGGAACATCAGCGAGAACGCCGTCCCCAGGATTCCCTGGCAGACGAGGATCGCCACTGGCACGTGGCGTTTGTTGACGTAGTGCAGCTCGGGCGGCAGGTCACCGCTCTCCTCGGCTGCGTACAGGCCCTTCGCGGGCCCTAGCATCCACGTGCTGATCACCGCGAGCGTCCCGAATCCCGTCAGCGCTGCCATGACCTTCGTCGCCCAGCTGCCGAGACCGAGCTGGTTGAAGAAGAATTCAAAAGCCTGCATCAAGCCCGCAACGAGGCTCAGTTTCGCCTGCGGGACGATCACGGCGATTGCGAGGGTCGCAAGGACCGAGACACTCACGATCAGCCCGGCTGCCATGAAGACCGCGCGCGGATAGTCGCGTTTCGGGTTCGAAAGCTCCTTGGCGTGAAAGCCGGCCATCTCGATGCCCGCGTACCCGAGCAGCACGCCCGCGAAGAAGACGACGTTGTTCAGGTGGCTGAGGTTTGGCAGCAGCTTGCTGGTGTGGAACGGGATCGCGCTGTGGCGCCCGGCTGCCAGCCAGTAGACGCCGAGCACGATCAGGAGTCCGGCCGGGAGCAGCGTCCCGCCGACCACGGCGGCGTTGTTCAGCTTCAGGATTGTCTTCAGGCCGAAGAAGTTCGCCAGCGTCAGCGACCAGAACACCACCATCATCACGACCACCAGAAAAAGCTTGTTGGTGGCGAGGGCCGGTTCGATCACGTAGGCGAGCGTGGCGGCGATGAACGACAGGACCGTCGGGAACCAGACGACGTTCTCGATCCACTCGAACCACACCGCCAGGAAGCCCGCACGCTCGCCGAACGCCTGCTTCACCCAGGCGTAGATTCCCCCGGCCAGCGGCCATCCGGTGGCCAGCTCAGCGGACACGAGCGCAAGCGGGACCAGAAAGAACGCCGCCCCCACCACATAGAAGAAGATGCTTCCCCACCCGTACTCGGCGAGACTCGGGAGGCTTCGCAGCGTCAGGATCGCCGAGAGTGTGATCAGGGCGATTGATCCCGCGCCGAGCACTTTCGGCCCACGGGACTTGCTCTCGGCGACACGCCTGACGGGCGGGGAGAGGCTGCGACGTAGATGACTAGCTGGCATTGGTTGCCTCTCGTGAAGCATCGGTGTTTGGAGCGAGCAGGCTCACGAGCGTGCGGCTGTTCGCAATGCAGCGTGGGCAGTGCTCGACTCGAGGCCGCGGACCGGCATCGGAATACTGAGGTGGCAGCGGGGACAGATCGGCGGCTGCGCGTCTACCCGCACTAATCGCCCGCCGTCGAACCGTTCGGCAGCGAGCCGTTCGGGAGGCTCGGAGCGAGCGCGGGCGGCGGCCCGCTGTCGCCCGCCGCCTCAGTCTCACGTTTGAGAAAGGCGCCGAGCTCCTGGATCGTGCTCATCAGCGGGGACGGGAAGACGACCGTCGAGTTCTTGTCGACTGCGATCTCGACGAGTGTCTGGAGATTGCGCAGCTGCAGCGCAAGCGGGTGTTCCATCATCACGTCGGATGCCTGGGCGAGCTCGCCGGCGGCCAACGCCTCTCCCTCAGCCGCGATGATCTTGGCTCGCTTCTCGCGCTCGGCTTCGGCTTGGCGCGCCATCGCGCGCTTCATCGAGTCGGGCAGCTGGATGTCCTTGAGCTCGACGGTCGTGACCTTGATGCCCCACTCCTCGGTCTGAACGTCGAGAATCTCCCGAATGTTGCCGTTGATCTTCTCCGTCTCAGAGAGCGTCTCATCCAGCGTGTGGCGCCCCACGACGGCCCGGAGCGTCGTCTGGGCGATCTGGTTGATCGCGACTTCGACGTCTTCAATGGCGACGATCGAGCGCACCGGGTCGGCAACGCGGTAGTAGGCGACGGCCGACACGTCGACGCTGACGTTGTCGCTGGTGATGATGCCTTGGGACTGGATCGGCATCGTCACGATCCGCAGCGAGACCCTGTGAACCTGGTTGATAAAGGGCACGAAGATGATGAAGCCGGGGCCACGAGCTCCGTCGCGGACCTTCCCCAGGTGGAAGATCACCGCGCGTTCGTACTGCTTGAGGACGCGGACGGACTGCGAGAGCACGACCAGCGCTACGACGACGACGGCGACGATTACGAGGGTGGCGGTCATGCCCGCCCTGCGCAGTGCTGCTTGGCTTGGGGGGCCGCTTCTGAGGGACGAGACATCGGTGGGCTCCTGACGCGTGCGTGACACTGACCGTCGAGATCAGTGATTACGCCGGCCGAAGTTCGGAGCCGGTCCTTCAGTTCCACCGAGAGTTAGGGCGCAACCGGGGCCTATGATACCAGCACGGTTAGGCCCGGAATGGTCGACCGGCCCCGATGAGCTCCCGCGAGACAAAGCACCTGCGCGTCCTGATCGCGAACGAGCGTAAGGATCGCCTGGCCCTCATTGCGCCCATCGTCGTGGGGCTGGGGCACGAGGTAATCGCACGCGAGATCGACGTCGCCGAAGTGGGTCCGGCTACCGCGAGAGAGCGGCCGGACGTCGCGCTCGTCGGTCTCGGAGAGAGCTCGGAGCACGCCCTCACCCTGATCGACAAGATCGTTCGCGAAGCTGCGTGCCCCGTGATCGTTCTGCTGCACGCCCGAGACCCGGACTTCATCAGCGAGGCGTCGAAGCGCGGCGTCTTCGCTCAGATCAACGACAACGACGTCGAGGACTGGCAGAGCGCGATCGAAATCGTGCTTCGGCGGTTCGCCGAGTACCAAGATCTTCAGGGCGCATTCGGGCGGCGGGCCCTGATCGAGCGCGCGAAGGGCATCCTGATGGAGCGTCACGGGGTCGACGAGTCGGCCGCCTTCGAGATGCTCCGGGAGCAGTCAAGAGTCGACAACCGCAAGGTCATCGACCTCGCCACGGCCGTCGTCGACGGCCACCGCCTGCTCCCTCGAGAGCCCCAGGCGCAGCCCTGAGGGGCCCCCGCGTGCAGTACTGGAGCCCCGCTGGCGCTGCGGGGTCAGCGACGCTTGCTCGGCTCTGGCCCTGATTCCGCGGAGCATCTTCCGGGTCATTAGGAAGCTGACGGCCTCGACGGGCTCGACGAGGAGCGAAGTCCACGACCGGAGGTATCCGTAGCGCTCGCGCACGAGTAGCCGTGTCGCTCCGCCCGGCAGTCCGACGAGCGAAAAGGCCCAGGTGAAGTCATACGGCGGCGATGCGCTCGCGCCGAGCGGGATCCCGCCGCGAAGGACGAGTGTCCGCCCCGGCTCTGAAACGGCGACATTGAGGGCGGTCCCCGGCGCAAGCGCGACCTGGTCACCGGCCGCGAGATCCTGCCACTCGGGATTGATCCTGTCCGCGCTGTGGATTTCGCAGCCAATGAGGTTCTCCAGGAAGTCGTAGCTGTAGAAGCCGCCGCGCGATTGGCCGAGCTGGGCGACCCACGGCCAGACCTCATCGGGCACGGCGCGAACCGTGATCGCGCGAGTTGCGATCTGATCGGCGCTCGCGACGAGATCGTCGCCCACCAGCGCCGCCTCGAGCTCGTCGTTCGTTGCGCCCCAGCGAAGCTGTGCCGGCCTGCCGAGCAGTCGGTAGCCGGCCGCCGCGCAGACCGCGGCGGCGAGCCACGCGCGGTGGCCGGGTCGCATCTGCCGTCGCGTCGACTAGTTGTAGTTCCTAAGTAGGTTCGTCCGGTTTGTCATCCGGGTCCCCTTGAAGGCTGGAGGTGTCTAAGCCAATAGCCCCAAGGAGATCCGGATGAAGCTTCACGCTAACGCTCGTACCTGTCCGAAGAGCAGAAGGCTGCTCGTGCAACGAATCGAAGGCGGGTGGTCGGTGATGGAGGCGGCCGAGGCCGCCGGAGTCAGCGACCGCACGGCGCGCCGGTGGATGGTCCGCTGGCGCCAGGAGGGCGCTGCTGGGCTGTTTGATCGCTCTTCGGCGCCGAGGCGGATCCCGCATAGGACAGCGCCGGAGCGGGTGCGGGAGATCGTGCGGCTGCGCCGGCTGAGGATGACTGCATCGCAGATCGCGATCGCGCTCGGGATGGCGCTCTCAACGGTCTCGGCGGTGCTGCGGCGTGTTGGGCTGGGCAAGCGCTCGAAACTCGAGCCGCCAGAGCCACCGAACCGTTACGAGCGCCGCCGGCCCGGGGAGCTGATCCATGTTGACGTGAAGAAGCTCGGGCGGATCCTGCGCCCCGGACACCGCGTGACCGGCGACCGGCGCGGCGAGAAGCGCCGCACAGTTGATGGCCGGCGGGTCGGCGTGGCCGGCTGGGAGTTCGTTCACGTCGCGATCGATGACCACAGCCGAGTGGCCTACGCCGAGGTCCTCACAGACGAGAAGGCCAGCACCGCGATCGGTTTCCTGCAGCGCGCGCTCGCGTTCTACGCCGCCCGCGGCGTGAAGGTGCAGCGCGTGATGACCGACAACGGCTCGCCATACGTCTCACACGCTCACGCTGCGGCATGCCGCGAGCTTCAGCTGCGGCACCTGCGCACCCGCCCTTACCGGCCCAGGACCAACGGCAAGGCCGAGCGCTTCATCCAGACCCTTCAACGCGAGTGGGCCTACGGCCGCGTATTCCAGACCAGCAGCGAACGCACCGCGGCACTCACACCCTGGCTAAAGCACTACAACTACACGCGACCACACGGCGCACTCAGCCACAAGGCACCCGCCACACGACTGGAACAACGTGCCTAGGAACTACAACTAGTCGCCGCGGTCCAGGCCGGTCGCAGGCCCCGCGGTCGCGGGGTCGGTGGCGACACCCCCCGTGGGGGCTTGCGACTCTGAGGAACGGGCGGCGCGGTCGCGGTACCAGGCGACAGTCGCGGTGATGGCAGCAGGCAGCGGGGTGCGCGCGGCGCCAAATGTTCCCTCGTACTTGGAGGTGTCAAGAATGAATGGTTCCTCAAACTCGTAGGCCATCTCGGCCAGCCCCCGCATCATCGGACTGACGAGACCAAGAGCGCGAACAAGCGGCTTTGGCACCGTGCGAATCGGGACCGGATGCCCGACGTCCGCGGCAACCAACGCGAGTACCTCGCTCGTCGTGGCCGTCTCCGGGCCCGGCAGGTGCCAGACCTCGCCGATCGCTCGATCGTCGGTTCCGAGGGTCGCAAGGCCGACCGCGATGTCGGGCACGTAGCTGTAGGTATGCGGGAGGTCGGGGTTGCCGAGAAAGTCGGCCCGCTTTCCGGTCACGGCGTTGCCGAAAACCCGCTCGCCGAGCGTCGATTCGGTCGCGCCTGCGCCGAAGAAGTCAGATGCCCTCCCGATCGCGATGCGAGCCCGGCCGGCCTCGGCTGCACTCAGCAGTTCTCTCGACATTTCGGCTCTGGTCCTGCCCTTGACGGTTGTCGCGGCGAGCGGGTGATCCTCGGTCATCGGCGTGCCGCCGGTTGGGCCGTAGCCGTACACGTTCTCGAGGCTGACCAGCAAGGCACCGTGGTGTTCCGCCGCCCCGAGGACGCCGTGCTGCATCGGCGGGAACAGCGCCGGCCATTTCGTGTACGGAGCGTTCAGGCATTGGTAGATGGCCGCGGCGCCCTCGGTTGCGCGAATCGCGGCCTGCGGGTCCGACGCGTCCGCGGCGCGCCAGTCGACCCCGTCGGCAAGCCCGACCGGGCGCTGGCGCGATACGGAGCGCACTTCGCGGCCGATCTCCGACAGGCGTGCGCAGAGCGCACGACCTACCTGCCCGGCGCCGAACACCACGTGAACCTGGCCGTCGCTCATGACGCTGCTCCCGTCGTCGCCGCCAGGCCCGCGTCGGTGCCGCCGGCCAGTTCCGCCCTGCGCTTGACACCTGCGAGGTCATGAAAACCGGCTGCAGCGGTGCCGAGCAGCAGCACGCCGGACGCGATTCCAGTTGTCGCGACAAGCGGTGTGCCCGACATCGTGGCGACGAGGATCACGGGGCCTATCGTAAGCAGCCAGCCGACCGGCCGGTAGCGCGGGATGTGAACGCGGTGGTCGAGATACAGGAGCAGCGGGCCGATCGTGATCGCGATCGAGGGCAGAACCCAGTCGGAGTGTCCCGCCGATGAGACGAGCACCGGGAGCGCAAAGGCCGCCACGAGCTCGAGAACCGTGGCGACAGTGATGTCGCGCTCAAGCCGCTTGCCCTGCTTGCTTTTCGGTCGCGGCGCGGTTCCGGCCGTGAGCCTGATCGCGTAATACAGGACCGCGATCACGGCTACGCCCGACAGCGCGATCAGCACGCCGGACACGCCGCCGCCAATCACCAGTCCACCCCGCACGAGCCACAGAGCAGCGAAGGCGACCTGAATGTAGCCGCCGACGCTGCGAACACGTCGCGACCATTCTTCGGTTGGCGTCAGCTTGCCGTCAGCCGGCTCGCCGAGGCTGAAGTCGACAGTCCTACGAGACGCCGGCGTGGTCGTTGACGCATGCTCCGCGTCGAGTTCCGTTACTGCCATGGCTGGTCCTTTCGACCTACTGGATGCGATCGTGCCCGCATCTCGGAACGACTTCACAGTCGCTCGAAGACTTGAGAGGCCCTGGATGGACGCACTGCTTTGACGGACATGGCCGAGTTGACCTTGGTGGTCAACCTTCTTGAGCCAGCCAAGTGTCGGAGCCGGAACTACATCGCCGCCGAGGGTTGGGGCGGGACTCTTTCGAGGCTAGCAGGGCGGCAGGGACCCGCGGCGGCGCCGTTCGCCAAGCCCCTGGCTTGCGCAGACGCGAATTCCCGTGCCACCGAGCCTCGATCCGGCACCTCCTGCGGGGCGTGATCGCGGCGCCCGTCAAAACTGTAACCCGTGGTTACACTAATGGTCACACTCGTGCTACCGTTGTTCCATGGCGCGGACACACAGGTCCCGGAGCTCGTCGGTTCGCGAGCGCCGCAGACACCGCGAGCGGGCGATCGTCGAGGCGACCCGCGCAACCTTCGACCGGCGCATGCGCCGCGACGCCTCGGTCGACGAACTCGCCCACCGCGCGGGATTGAGCAAGGCGCTCGTCTACCGGGCGTTCGATTCCAAGGAAGAGATCTTCGTGCTGACACTCACCGACTATCTGGGTGAGCTGGCGACGCGGCTGCAGACGCCCCCGGACGGCGGGCCGGTCGACGAGCTGCGCGCGGTAAGCACGTGTTACGCCGAGTTCTGCCTTGAGTACCCGGCCTTTGTCGACTGCGCAATGGCACTGATGCAGCGTCCGGCAAGCGAGCTTCGCGAGGAGGTCTCCGGCGCGATCTGGCGGCGTCTCGGTGGCGCGCTGGCCTCCTGCGTCGGGCCGATGCAGCGGATCCTTCGCGACGGCGCGGACCAGGGTCTCTTCAAGGTCGAGGAGCCCGACTATCTGGCCAACCGCCTGTGCGTGCAGATGCTCGGCTCGGTGCACCTCGCGCGATCGGGCATGGGCGTCCGGGAGACCGCGCCGGGGGTCGCGGGACTCTTCGAGATCGACCCGCGGCGCGTCGTCGACGACTGCGTCAGTGACGCGCTGGCGCTGGTCGGCGTCCGGGAAGGAGCGCCCGCGTGAGCGGCTTCGAGTCAAAGACGGTTGCCCTGCATGGCCGCACGGTCGCCTACGCGCAGGCCGGCAGCGGCCCCGTGCTGCTGCTGATCCACGGGATGGCTGGAAACTTCGAAAACTGGCGTGAGGTGATCGCCCCGCTCGCCCGCCACCACACCGTGATCGCCCCTGACCTGCCGGGGCACGGCGCGTCCGAGGCCGGGGGCGGCGACTACTCGCTCGGAGCGATGGCGGCGAGCCTGCGTGACCTGCTCGTGCTCCTCGGACATGACCGCGCGACGCTGGTCGGGCACTCGCTCGGCGGGGGAATCGCGATGCAGTTCGCCTACCAGTTCCCGGAGATGGCTGAACGCCTGGTGCTCGTCTCGAGCGGCGGGCTGGGTCCGGAGGTCAGTCCGGTCCTTCGAGCCGCCGCGCTCCCGGGCGCAGACATCTTCATCGCCGCCACCGCGGGCCCGGGCACCGCGGTCGGATCCGTCGTCGGGCGCGGCTTGCGGGCGGCCGGGCTGCGGCCGAACGCCGACGTCGCCGAGGTCGCGCGGGGCTACGCCTCGCTGGCCGACCCCGAGCGCCGCGCGGCGTTCCTGGCAACGCTCAGATCTGTCGTGGGCACCGGCGGCCAGCGGGTGCACGCGGGCGATCGTCTGTACCTCGCAGGGGGCGTCCCGGTCCTGATCGTCTGGGGCGAACGCGATCCACTGATTCCCGCGGACCACGGGCGGCGGGCGCACGACGCGATCGCCGGCAGCACGCTCGAGATCTTCGAGGACGTCGGCCACCTGCCCCAGATCGAGGTGCCGACGCGCTTCGTCGCGGCGCTCGAGCGGTTCCTCGACGAGACCGAGCCGGCGACAGGCGATGCGGCTCAGTGGCGCGCGCGGCTGACGAACAGCAGCAGCAGCGGCGGCGCGGGGCGCCCCGGCCGGCGAAAATAGCCGATTGTTATAGTCCCCGCCTTGGAAAAGACGGACGCGCACGCCGCACAGGCAGGCCCGCAGCGCCTGAAGGTCATCTACATAATGGGCGCCGCGCGAAGCGGAAGTTCGATCCTCGGTGTCGTGCTCGGTAACTGCGCCGGAACGTTCTTCGCCGGCGAGCTCTTCGGGTATCTGGAGAATTCCGGCAGGGGTGTCGGCGAGCGTGAGCAGTCGTACTGGGCGGCGCTGCGCGAACGCCTGCCCGCGGTGCCCGAGGTGCTGCGCGATGGCCGCACCGCCAGCGCGTTCTACAAATCCGTCGCGCTCTTCAAGCCCTCGCTGCGCCGGATCCGAACGGGCCCCCTGCGGCTGACGTTCCGCGAGCACGAAGCGACGTTCCTCAGAGCACTCGCGCGGGACGCGGGCGCCGAAGTCCTGATCGACTCCTCCTCCTATCCGCTGCGCGCCAAGGAACTGACGGACGTCGACGGATTGGACATCCGACTGATCTACGTGCTCCGCGACCCGCGCAGCGTGGTTGCCTCGTTCACCGGCTCGGAGTGGAAGTTCTACAACTCCAAGCGACGCACGAACGCGTACCTGGCGATGACCGCGTCGGTGGCGATGGGCATCTTTCTCAGCCACCCGCGGGAGCGCAGACTGCTCGTGCGCTACGAGGATCTCGTTCGCGAGCCCGAGGCTGCCGTGCGTCGCGTCCTTGAGATGGCCGGGATGGACTGCGCGGTCCCGGACCTCGACGCACTCGCGCCGGGAAGCCCCTTCGGCGCGAACAAGCTCGTCTTCCGGGCCAACCAAACAGTCAGCGAAGGAGGACCGATCGCCTTCCGCAGGAGCACGTCGCGCCCGCCGCGCGACGTCTTCACCCAAATTCTCCAGGCCCCGTTCATGGCTGCCGCCCGGCTGCTTCGGCCCCAGACCTAGGTCACCGGGCGGCGCCTAGGCCGTCGCCGCGACCTCGCGGATCTCCGAGCGCAGCACTGTCGCCTGGCCGGCGGGCCCGGTGCCGGGACCAAAGCGCTCGGCCATCGCTTCGGCGTGCTCGACGGTGTCCCAGACGGTCAGCGAGAGGACTTTGCCCAGCTCGTCGCCGAGCAGCCAGGTCCCGGAGTGAAAGCCCGGCATCTGCCGGATCGCCGGCACGACGTGCTCGCGCGTCGCCTGCAGCCCGCTCTCGCGGTCGACGCCGCGAACGTCGACTTCGATCATTACCGCAAACATCCATCCTCCTCGCGTCTCGCGCGCCGCGGGTTGAACGCGCGGTTCCCCGGGCACAGGTTCGGAAGGTCCGGTCCAAGGCTTGGCGAGCCTATCCTCGGCGCAGCGGCAGCGGTCGAGGGACCCGCCGGAAACCTAGTTGCGACGCACCGATCTGGAGGGGAAATGAGCAAGGTTCTTTACACAGCGCAGGCAACAGTGACGGGGGGCCGCGCCGACGGCCGCGGAAAGAGCAGCGACGGCGCCCTGGACGTCGTGATCCGGCCGCCCAAGGAGCTCGGCGGCGACGGCTCGGGGACGAACCCCGAGCAGCTGTTCGCCGTCGGCTACGCAGCCTGTTTCGAGAGTGCCCTGGGCGTCGTCGCCCGGCGCGAGCGCACCGAGGTCGGGGACGTCTCGATCGACAGCCGCGTCAGCCTCTCCCCGGACGCGGACGGCAGCTTCAAGCTCGGCGTCGAGCTCGACGTGACGCTCCCCGACGTCAGCGACCCCGCGACCGCCGTGAAGCTGGTCGCGGCCGCGCACGCGGTCTGCCCGTACTCGAATGCGACGCGGGGCAACATCGACGTGGTCCTGACCGCGAACGGCAGCCCGGTGAGCTGACAGCCGGCTACTGCGGCGCGGCTTCGTGCCCCGCCGCAGTCCCGCGCCGGCGCACGACGAGGATCGGCAGCGCGGTGTGCGAGATCAGGTCGCGGGTCACGCTGCCCGCGAGATGGCCCGCGAGGCCATGGCGCTCATGCGTGCCGATCACGATCATGCTGGCGCCGTGCTTCTCGGCGACCTCGACGAGGCCCTTCCAGGTCGGCGCGGCCTTGGCGCACGCAACGCTCGCGTGGAATCCGGCCTCCTCGGCAAGTTTCGCGCCGTGGGCCGCGGTCGCTTCGGCGGCCTCCCTGACGGCAACGGAGTTGTCGGCGTCGAAGTGCTGTCCGCCAACTGGCAGGAAGCCGACGTTCGCCGGCTGCCAGACGCAGGCGATCAGCGCCTCACGGCCGGCCTCGAGCTGCTCCGCGGCCTCTTCGATTGCGAGTGCGGCGAGCTCGGTTCCGTCGTAGGCGAAGAGAACCGGTCCAGGCGCTGCGGGCGTCATGCGTTCATCCCTCTCAGTCGGCGCTTTCGCTTGCGGGCATCACCCTGGGAGGCAGTCCGCGGAGCTTCGCCAACAATGGTGGCGAATACCACGCGGGTTCGTCGCCGTCGAGGAAGCGGTCGAGGTCCGGCTTCTGCGGGCGCGCGCCACCGGCGAGGTAGAGCAGCACTCCCAGCGCCGCTCCCGCGAGCGCGATCACCAGCCCGATCGAGAGGGCCGTCGCGGTACCGGCTTCGAGGCTGCCCCCGACCGTCAGCGCGAGGTGGGCGAAGATCGGCGCGATCATGAACGCCGCGACTGCCCTCAGCAGCTCGACGATCGCAAAGACACGCTGGAGGTTTGCCGAAGGCAGCGAGAAGCCCGCGACGAACAGCGCCGGCGCGACCGTGGCGCCTAGACCGATGCCGGTCAGGCCCGAGCCGATCAGCGTCAGCGCCTGGCTCGGCGGGACCTGGATCCGGAACACGGTGATTCCGGCGGCGAGGAAGAGCATGCCCCCGAGCGGCATGTAGTGCAGGGCCTTGCGTTTGATCAGGACCCCCAGAAGCACCGCGGTGAGCACCGCTCCGGCAGCCTCCGGGAGGTAGAGCAGGCCGACGGTCAGCGGTTCATAGTGCTGCAGCAGCACGGCAGCAGTCAGCGCCGTCGCCGAGACCGACGCCGCAGCGGCGAACAGGGCGACCAGCACGCCGGCCACCGGAATCGTGCTCGTCAGCATCGTGCGAACCGTGAGCAGCGGCTGCTTGGCGCGGAACTCGTAGACGATCAGGATCACGATCAGGGCCAGTCCGCCGACCAGCGGGAGCAGCGTCGTCGGTCCGACGAAGGGGTGCGTCAGCAGCTGCGAGGCGCCGAAGAAGGCGGCCACGCAGCCGACCGCTGCGAGCACGATCGCGGGCGCATCGCGCGGCGCGTCAGGGTCGGCCGGCGGTGAGTCCTCGAACGTCAGCATCGAGAGCACCAGCGCGGTCGCCGAGACGGCCGCGACGATCCAGAACAGCGGCCGCCATCCGCCCGCGTGCGCCTGGATCCCGCCGATCGTCGGCCCGAGGGCTACCGCACCGAAGATGCACATGTTCATGATCACTGCGGTGTCGCGGAGCTTGTTGACGGGGTAGCCGATCGCGAGCGGCGGGACGGCGGAGATCAGCAGGAGGCTCGTGCACAGGCCTTGGAGAACGTGCCCGATGATGAACACCGGCGCGCTCTGCGCGGATGCGGCGAGGATCGATCCGATCACCAGGACGAAGGCGTAGAGGACCATCATCCGGCGCTGCGGGAGGTGCTGGGCGAACTGGACTGCGAGCACCGTGCCGACCGCGTAGGCAGCGTTCGCGAGCCCCGACCCGAGGCTCAGCGTCTGGAAGGTCGTGTGCAGATCCTTGGCGATCGTCGGCGTGAGCGGCTCGACCGCGGCGGAGAGCACGAGGTACGGCACCAGCGCGAACGTGACCATCGCCGCGGCAGCGGCCCAGCGTCCCGCCAGCGGTCCGGGACGCATCAGCGACCGCCCATCGCGGGCTCGGGGTAAATGGACGTGGGGGGCGGGATCGATCTTGGGAGCGTCAAGGCGTCAAGCCTAGAAGCGTCACCTGTCCGCCCGGGGGCCCGACCTGTGACGCCCGGCCCCGGCACCCCGGGAGCCGCATGGATCTGGACGTCAGGAATTGCAGCCCGCGAACAACCTGGATCACGTGTGCGGAGGCAAATCATGACCAGCGGCTCTCTGGGGAAGCAATCCACCGGAGCCTGGGGGTACCCACTCTGCGCCACGGGGAACCATCGGGGTAGCGGCGCCGTTCGCTCGGTCTCGGGGGCGGTGAGCCCGTGAGCCCGTGCGAACCGGAGCCGCAGGCAACGCCGACCGATCGCCTCGCCTGGCTCGAAGGGGCAATCGCCGAAACGCGGGGCTTTTGCGAGTGGATTGAGGCGACGGCCGCGGAGGAGCTGCGGTTCACTCGGTTCGACAGCTGGGACTACGACTTCGAGCTCGACCTCAACGCTCAGGCGAAAATGGCTCGAGGCACGCTGGGCCTGCTGGAGCAGGAGCGCAGCTCGATCCTCGCGCGCAACAAGATGCGTGCGGAACGGGCGGCGCGCGAAGCGCGCGGCTAACTCGTTGGATTCTCCGTTTCCCCGCGATCGCCTGGCACCCGGTGCAGGCGTTCCAGCTCTGCCTCGACGGCGGCGAGTCGCCCGTGTGCGTCGGGGATACCCGACTCGCTCTCGAGGCGGATCAACGCGTCCTCTTCCTCGACCAGTGCCCTGATCCTCGCCGCAGCGCGCTCTTCGCCCATCGCTCCCTCCCAGTCGCTGACTCCACTTGCCTGCACGGTTCTGTTGCCCGCTCGAGGCGTGGCTTACGCACCCCCGCCCGGCCTCGCGGCCGCAGCGCTCGACTAGGTGAACACGACCTGGATCCCGCCGGCCTCGCCCTGGCGGATCATCGTCCCGCCCGGGTACTGCAGCGGCGGGCGGATGAAGTTGTGTCGCCGAAACAGTTCGACGCTGGGGCGATTGCCTTCCTTGACCGCCGCCCAGACGTACGGCATCGGGCCGCCGCCGAACTCCACCTTGATCTGCGCCAGGGCCTCGGCGATCAGTCGGCTACCTGGACTTGACGGCTTGTTCTTTTTCACCCTGTAGCCGCGGTAACGGTCGCGGGTTCCCAGCGCGTTGATGTACCCGCCGTTCTGTTGCCCGTACACGGGCAGGTGACGCACACCGCAGAAGCCGACGAGCTCGCCTTCGCCCGGCGCGTCGCCGGCGTTCTCTTCCAGCAGGATCACCCGCTGCTCGAGTGCCTTGCCGCTAAAGAGCCGCCCGGCGATCTCGTCGATTTCCCGGACCGCGCGTGCGATGTCCGCGTTGACCTGCGCTGCGGGATCGCCGCAGCTGAAGCCCCGGAGACCCGGGAACCCGGCAGCGTCCTCGTTGATGATCACGAAGGCCCGCACCGGCGTGGCAAGGACCCTCGGGTGAGCCGGCACGGCTCAGTCCAGTGGCGCCGTCGCTGACCGGTCGGGCGCCGTTCGGCGCGTCGTGCGGGTCGCTGCCTTCTGGTGGGCGTCACGGAACCAGGCCGCCTCGCCGTCGGAGAGCACGACCGTCGTGTTGGGCTGTTCGAGCGCAAGCGGCGAAGCTTCGTCGGACGCGATCAGGTTCCAGTCACCGGCACCTGGATGCGGCATCTCGGGCCTCCCCTCGGATGTCCCGGCCCGCCGATCCTGCGCGGACTCGTTGTGAGGGATGCTACTAGCCATATTTCCTGATCGGGCGCGCGGCAACGTCCATGAGGTTCGCCACGGTCCGTGCAGTTTCCTCCGGCGGGCGTGCGCGCCCGAGCGGCCTGTCTCATGGGTGCGCTCCCGCGCTGCGCCGTCCGCGCTCAGGCGCTCGGTACGGATTGACCCGGCGCCGGGAACTCCGCGGCGCTGACCGGTACGGGCGCGCGTCGATGCACGATGTAGGCGGCCGCGAAGAACAGCGCGAGCGAGTAGGCAAGGCTGGCGGGGAGAGCCGCGCTCACCGAGACCGTCCCTTCGACCGAGTGCTGTAGCAGCCGCTGGGCGCCCCAGAACGGCAGAAACTTGGCGAGTGTCTGCGTCGACTGGAGCGTCAGCTGGACTCCGACGACCCCGATCAGGATCAGCACCCCCTCGAGCTCGTTGGGCACCAGGGAGCCGACGGCGAGTCCGAACGGCACGCTCGTGAGCGCCACGAGGCCGACCCCGCCCGCAAGCAGCCATGGGTCTTGCGGACCTGTACCGAAGACCATCACGATGCTGAACAGGCCGGCGATCGCCAGCCCGAACAGCTCGAGCAGCAGCAGACGCCCGAGCAGCAGCTCGTACGGCCGGTAGCCCGCGAGCGTCAGGCGCTGGTCGACGGGCCGCGCCGTCATCGCGATGAAGATCGAAGCGCCGGCAATCGAGAAGGCCATCGCGATTCCGCCGGTGATCACGGCGTCGCTCCCGGAGTGGGTGGAGGCGACGTAGAACGCGAGCGGAAGCGCAGTCAGCAGACCGAGCGCCAGGCCGCGTCGAGCGAGCTCGCGCGCCGTCATCTCCGCGGGCACAAGTATCCGCCGCAGCCTCATTGGGGCGGATCCTCCTCGCAGCGCGTGATGTTCATCTCGACGACTCGGCTCACGACGCCTTCGACGAGCGCGTTCTCCTCGAGCAGGTGTGTGACCACGACGACCCCCAGGCCCGCAGCGGTCCAGCGCGCCACGTGCTCCCAGAAACTCACGTACGAGCCATGGTCGAAGCCCTGGTAGGGCTCGTCGAGCAAGAGGACGGTCGCGTTGCCGAGCAGCGCCAACGCAAGGTTGACCTTCTGCCGCGCACCGCCCGACAGGCGCCGGCACTGCGTCCGCTCGGCGGTCGGAAAGGAGAACTCGGCCAGCAGTGCGTGGCCTTCGCGGATCGCCTGCTCGCGCGTCAGGCCCAGCGCCGGCGCGAACATCGCGAGGTGCTCATCCGCGCTGAGCAGGTCGAAGAGACCGGGCTCCTGGGGACAGAATCCGACTCGCCCGCGGACGCTGACGTGTCCGCTGTCGGGCTTGATCAGACCGGCGCAGATCCGCAGCAGCGTGCTCTTGCCGGCCCCGTTCTCGCCGGTGATCGCCACCGATTCGCCGGCGTGGACGGTGAGTGAGACGTCGTCGAGGACCAGGCGATCGCCGTAGCTCTTGCTGACCGAACAGACCTCGAGGTCGGCGGCGCCGGCCGGCGGGGGCGCGGCCGCGCCGAGGTCCGGCAGCTCGGCGGTCTCGGGGCTCAAGCGCGCACCCCGCAGTCGCCTGGTACGCGTTTGGAACGGCGGAACAGGCCCGTCGAACAAGGGGTCTGGGAGATCGCCCGGTTCATCTCGCCTCAGACGCTAGCTCGCGTAAATCGGCCTGCCGACCGTAGTTTTGCGCGCATGTATTTTTCGGCGAACCGCGACGGGCGTTGGCCTGCGCGGGCGCTAGCCGCCCGGCGAGGGCGGCGGCACGGCGGGCACACCGAGCTCCGAGAGCCGCCTGTCGAAATCGGTCAGGCGCCCCGTGTCGGCGTAGAAGTCCTCCTGCTCGACGACCTTTCCCCAGCGCGTTCGCAGCACGAGCACGGTCCGGTTTTCATAGAGCCGCTCGCCCTCGGGACCGTCGGCGTGATCGTCGAAGCGCGCCCAGATGGTCATCGCCCACGGAGGGCCACTCGCCGCCACCGCCTTGATCTCGCCCTGGATTTTCGCTGCCGTGAAGTTGCGCAGGAACCGGTCCATCCCGTCGCGCCCTCGCCACTGGCCGCGCCAACGGTGATCGCCGTCGTGGAAGTGCAGCACGAAGTCGTCGCTGTAGGCGTCCAGCAGGGGCCGGTGGTCACCGGCGTTCAGCGCCGTCACGTCGCTCGTGAACCTGGCGCGCAGCACAGCGGGAATCATCGCGGCGGCCCCGAACCCCAGGCCGGCGCCGACAATCACGCCTTTGAGTCTCATCTGTCACCTTCCCGCTCGCACTGGTAGCGACGCGAGCGTATGCGATCGGCCCGAGTGATGCGCCGGCTGGGAAGCGATGCGCCGGCGCCCTGTGGCGCGCGCTGTTACGAGCCTTCGTTGACGAACGGCACGTACGCGCGGCACGGCTCGTTGCGCAGGCTGGGACACGGCGGCAGCGCGGACGGCACGTTCACGCCGGGGACGACCGGGAGCGTGAGGTCGCTCCCGACGTTCGGCCCGAATGCGATTGACACGCTGGGGGTCGTTCCTTCCGGCTGCGTCTGGTTGAAGGACCAGATCGGCTGCGTGCCGTTGGGCGCGGAAATCGTCACCCGGATCCGTGAGCCGGCACGGTAGGCGTGGCCCTCGAAGTACAGCGGGATCGTGACCGGCGTGAACTTGCCGGCCGGCATCGCCTGCAGGTCCGATGCGCGGAACGTCGGGATCGGCTGCAGCGCCGTGGGAAGCTGGTGGAACATGTTCGCTTCGTTGGTCGAAAGCTTGCGCTCACTGGCACGGATCCAGCCGTTCTGCACGAATGTTTCGTTGCCGTCGGGGCGCACTTCGCTGATCGTTGCCTGAAGGTCGACGTCCGGCGTCGAGGACTTCACGGAGAGGTTCACCGCGCCGCCGCCGATCACAGTCGTGTTGCTCGCGAGGGGAGCCGTCACGTAGGAGACCGCCGAGCCCGGGTTCGGCTGGACCCAGTTCCATTCCCAGTCGGCCGCGTCGCCCCACAGGCCGCCCGGGCCCGTGTTCGACGAGTAGTCGGCCAGCGGCGTCGCGTTGGCGTTCGACGTGTAGCTGTCGACGCCCTTGGAGGTCGGCGGCTGTTCGCTGAGGGTGCCTTCCGGCCCGAGGTACCACGAGCGGGCGGACGTGCCGGGTATCGGGAACGCGGAGAAGGATTGTTCGAACGAGGGATACGGGTTGCCGGGGACAACCACGCCCTTCGGCGAGGCCCCGGCGCCGTTGTCGAACAGCACCCGCACCGGCGCCAGTGCCTCGAAGGCCGACAACGCCTGTTTGTAGGTCGGCTGTTCCTGGATCGGGTCGGGCGGCAGGCCGATTTCGTCGGACGCGGGCACGCCGAGCGCCGACCGGTAGATCGTCGGCGCCGCGGCGTGGACGAGCGCCGCATTTTCGGCCGGCGCCTTGTGCGCGACGAACAGGTCCAGGAAGTCGTAGAGGCGGTCGAACGTGTACGGGTCGAGCGAGTCGATGTGCGCGCCGTTCGTGAACGTGAACCACTTGTGCTTCGTGCCCGTGAAGTGCTGCGCGAGGTCGGCGCAGTGCCCACCGGTCTGCTCGTCCTCCCACTGACAGGCCATGAAAGTCGGGACGTTGATCTTGTGGACGAAGGTCACCGGGTCGAGCGGGTCGTCGACGGTCGGGTTGTACGTCGCGTTTTCCTGAATTTCGGCGGGCAGGCTGGTCGCCTTTTCGTGCAGGTCCTGGTTTTCCGCGCACGTCTGGTCGCCGTGTTCGATCTGTTCGTAGGCCCAGTGCTCGCCGCTGTTCGGACCCGCCGCCTGCGCGTCGAACTGGCGCTCTTCGGCCCACGGCACCGCGAAGCCGGTGTTCAGGATCCCGCCGGGATAGAGCGTCGTCGGAGTCGCGTCGACGACCGACAGCGGCGCGATCGCCGCGAGCGCCTTCGGCTCGGTCTCCGCCGCGAAGAGCTGGCTGATCCCGCCGTAGGAGATGCCGAACATTCCCACTTTGCCGTGCATCACCCAGGGCTGTTTGGCGATCGTTTCAATCGCGTCGTAGGCGTCAAGCCCCTCAAGCGGTTCGAAGTAGTCGAACGCGCCTGCCGAGCAGCCCGTGCCGCGCATGTTGATGTCGACGACGGCGAAGCCCATCAGGTTGGCGAGCTCCGCGAGGCCGCTTTCCGGGCCCGCCGGATTCGCGTAGCCGTAGCCGGCGTATTCGATCAGCGTCGGATACTTCGCGTTCCGGCCGGACGCCGAGAAGCCGGGAACCCCGGGCGGGTGGACGTCGATCGCGAGCTTGGTCCCGTCGCGCGTCGTCAGGTAGCCGTAGCCGCTGTCTGGGATCGACTGGTTGTAGATGCTCGGGTCCCACGGTTCGGAGGCCTGCGAGTGGACGGTGATCGGTTCGGATTCTTCGCCCCCGGCCGTGACCCGGATCCGATAGCCGCTTCCGGGAGCGACGTGCCGGAACAGCGCGCCCCCGAGCGCGTCCGCGCTCTGGGTCGAGACCGTTTCACCGTTGAGCAGCAGCGACGTTTCGGCGCCCGGGGCCAAGCCGGTCACGTCGACCTGTTCGACGCTGCCCTGCGTACTGAACGCAAGTGCCGACGCGGACGCGACGAGCAGGACCACGAACGAGAGCAGCGTCGCTGCGAGACCGGTGCGCACACGGCGCCGGCGCGTAGCCGCCGACGGACTGCCGCCCGCCTGGTTCGCACGCGACGACGCTACCCCTTGCTGCTGATCCCCCATCACGCTCCTCATCCCCACCGCGCAGTAAACACCATTCGAGGCCCCAGTGGTAGAGCGAGCTCCTGCGCGTTAGATCGCATCCGCTGTCGCAAGACATTGAGGGCGGCAACCTCTAGCCCCCTCGCCCGGAGCACAACCGGTCGCAGAATGGTTCGCCAACGCTTCGTGGGCGGAAATGGATTGCCCGGCCGCCGGTCGTCGAGGTGCCGGCGAACTGAGGGCTAGCTGAGGTGCCCCCGCTGCGGCGGGGACACCTCACACGCTGTGTCCAGTGCGGGCGCGCGAAACGTCGCCCTGGCTGCCGCCTAGGGGTTTTTCGCGGTCACGGTCGGCGGCGCGAAGTTGTCAATCCCATTCACGGCGAGGAGACCGAGCGTGCCCGTCGTCGGCGAATCAAATTCGAGATCACCGAGCTGGACCCACGGGAACAAGGTTCCCGTGTAGGTCTGCGAGATAGTCGTGCCTTTGCACGCAAACGTGATTTCCATGCCCGATATTTCGTCCGCGATCGGCGGCACTTCGACGAGTTTCGTCGGCCACGGCAGGTTGCCCGCGGTGACCACGAGCGGTGCCTGCGTCGTGCCACTTTTTTTCGCGGGACACGGATTCGGTCCGCATTTCGTGATCTTGAAGGCCTTCATCAGATCGACGCCGGCGCCGCCCCCGACGGGATTTTCGAGCACCTCGGCATCAACCACCGTGCACCGCACGACGACGCCGGTGGCGGTGTTGGTGAACGAGATCTGGCCGCCCGTCTTGACCGCTTTGGGTTTGCCTTCGGCGAGCCGGACGTTGTTGATGTACCAGTGAGGTTGCGCCTGCGCGAGCGCCGGCGCCGAGGCAAGGGCAGTCACCGCGAGCACGCTGGCAAGCGGAACTAGGTACTTGATTCGCATTGGATCGTCTCCCTTGTATGCACGAGGGTGAGCGTCGATTTGCGTGCGCCCAACGACCCCCGGCGAGCGAGGCGCGCCACTCGAACTTCGGCGACGTTAACCCGCGGGGCGCGAATCGGTCAACCCCGCTTCACCGGTCGTCCCGCCATCCGCACCCGCTGGGCGTAGCCTTGTCGGCGTGAGCGCAGCCGAGACCTCAGCTGAACGCTTTCCAGTGAGCCCGCGCAACCCGCCACGCGGTCATGGCAGTACACGTCCGACGTGCGAGCCGCGCCGGCGCGCCACGTTCGCGCGGCTATCGCATGACTGCACGATGCATCGCACCGGGCGGTGCTCGCGAGCCGGCCGCGCAGCGATACGGGACGACTCGAGTCGAAATACGCTTCAGCTGGGCTTCAGCCGGGAAAGCCCGGTGCAATGACACTTCTGGGCCGCCACTGCGCTAAGTCCGTCGGGATCCGATCGACCGATCAGACCGCGATGAGCCGGGCCGCCGGGCGCGGGGTCCGGGGTGGCGGTGTTCGGAAGACGATCCTCTTTGCGGCCACGCTGACCGCGCTCGGCGCCTTGGCCGGCTGCGGCGGCTCGGGGAACGCGAGCCAGGCGACCAAGTCCACCACCGTCGCAACTTCGACGACCTCAACGTCCTCGGACGCAGGGCAGGCTGTGATTGCCGAAGCCAAGGGCGCCACCGCGGAGACGGTGACCGGGACGTCCGGTGACACGACGGCGACGCTTCACGCCACGACCCACCAACCGAAGGTCGGAGCACCGTGGCCGATCGCGTTCACCGTGACTCATGCCGGACAGCCCGCCGCGGCGAGCGTCAGCTACGAGTACCTGTTCGGCGGCGCCGTGGTTGCGCACCGCTCCCACTACAACTTCACCGGCCACTTCGCGGACCTCTTCCGGTGGCCCTCGAGCGCGGTCGGCTACCAGCTGACGTTCCGCGCAGTGATCGTCTCCGGCGGGGTTACGATCGACCTCGACTATCCCGTCCAAGTCGCGACGTGACAGCGGTCACGGGGGCCGAAGTGCTCCTCGAGGACGTGAGCAAGACCTTCGGCCGCGTGAGCTCGCTGGTCGACGTCTCACTGCGCGTCGACCGCGGCGAGGCGGTCGCGATCACCGGGCGTTCCGGCGCCGGCAAGAGCACGCTGCTGGCGTTGATCGGGGGCCTCGAGCAGCCCGACACCGGCCGGGTCCTGATCGACGGCCTCGAGGTCTGGAAGCAGCCGCACCCCGAGCGGGCGCGTCGCGAGCTCGTCGGCTTCGTCTTCCAGCGTCACCTGCTGCTCGCAACGCTCTCGGCCCGCGCGAACGTCGAAGTGCCGTTGATCGGCTCGGGGATGAACCGCCGCGCGCGGCGTGAGCGCGCCACTTTGCTGCTCGAGCAGGTCGGGCTCGCCAGCCGCGCCGAGCACCGCCCGTCCGAGCTCTCCGGCGGCGAGAGCCAGCGCGTGGCGGTCGCTCGCGCGCTGGCCAACGAACCGCGGCTGCTGCTGGCCGACGAGCCGACCGGCGCGCTGGATTCCCGTACGTCGGAGATGGTGCTCGACATGCTCTTCGATCTGCGCGACCGCCTGGGCATGACGATGATCGTCGTCAGCTACGACAGCGCGGTCGGTGCTCGCGCCGACCGCACGGTGACGCTGGAAGACGGCACGCTCCGCGAGCCGAGCGCGGCGCGGCAGGTGCGCTAGCGAACGGACCTCACGTGGTGGCGATCATTCTCACCAACCTGATGCGGCGGGCCGCGCGAACCGTCTTCACCGCGTCGGGCGTCGCGGTCGGCGTTGCGACGATCGTCGCCCTGCTCTCCTTCACGCAGGGGCTGCAGCAGACGGCTGCCGGCTTCGTGCACCTGGGCGGCTCCGGTCTCGGCGTCTTCCAGGCCAACGTGTCCGAACCGACCACCTCGGTGCTACCCGAATCGATGGTCGACCGCCTCGCCGCGACCCCGGACGTCGCGCGCGCCACGCCGCTGATGCTGATCGTCGAAGGCGTCAAGCCGGCGCCCTCGGCCGTGGTGTTCGGAGCCGAGCCGAACGGGTTCTTCACGCAGAGCCTGGTGCTCGTGAGCGGCCGGAGGCCGGTCGACGAATCGAAGGAAATCCTCCTCGGAGACCGCCTCGCGGAACAGCTGCACCTCGGCGTCGGGGACCAGCTGACCGTCAAGGGCACCCCGTTCCGGATCGCGGGCGTCTACCACTCCGGGATTCTCTTCGAGGACTCCGGAGCGATCATGGGCCTGGCGCGGGCCCAGCAGCTGACCTCACGCCCGGCGGAGGAGACGAGCGTCGAGGTACAGCTCGCGTCCGGCGTGCACGCAGCACAGGCAGCCCACGCGATCGAGCACGAATTCTCCGGCACCCAGGTGATCACGGATCCGCAGCAGGCGCTGCGCGCGGGCGCCAACGGCACGCTGATCTCCAAGGCGATCCTCGTGATCGTCGTGATCGCGCTGATCGTCGGGGCGATCAGCGTCGCGAACACGATGGCAATGTCGATCGTCGAACGCCAGGGCGAGATCGCACTGCTCAGCACGGTCGGCTGGGCGCCCGCCCGCGTCGCGTCGATGGTGCTCGGCGAAGGGCTCGCCGTCAGCCTGCTCGGCGCGGCGGGCGGCCTGCTGTTCGGCGTGATCGGTGCGGGACTGCTCGTGCATGCGCTCGGCGTCAGCGCGTACGTCTCGCCGTCGGTCACCGGCCGCACGCTCGGCATCGGGCTGCTGGTCGGCATTGCGATCGGCGTGCTCGGCGGCATCTACCCCGCCTGGCGCGTCACGCGCATGCGCCCGATGAAGGGCCTGGGCGCGACCTAGCCCGGCAACCGGGCGTAGTCGGCGTAGCCTTGACGTCGTGAACGCAGACGAGGGCTTCGATCTTCCTGCCGCGGCACTGCGGGCAGACGGCGACGACGTGGCGATGTCGATCGAGGTGCTTGGCACCCAGCTCGAACAGGCGCTGCCGCGCAACACGCTGGTCGAGCGGCGCAAGACCGGTGGCTTCCGCGCCAAACGCAGGGTCGTCGAGCGGATCGAGGTGACGCTCGGCGACGAGCGCTTCGAGCTGCGCAGCGTCGGCGGCGCCGTCCAGTCCACGCGCCAGAAGGTCGTGCGCGGCATCACGCTCAGCCGCCAGGAGCTGCCGCTCGCGAAGTGGATCAGCGAGCTCGGCGACGCCGTCGCGCGAACCGCCGAGATCTCCGAACACGACCGCCTCGCGCTCGCCGAGCTGCTGCTGTGAGCCCGCTCTTCCGCCGGCGCTCGGCAGACGAGAAGGCCGCCGACCAGGCCGACGCGCAGGCGCGCCGCGAGGGCACCGAGCGTTCGGCCGAACGGGCCGCAGCGTCGCTCGCGCAGCTCGAAGCCGGCCACATCCCGCTCGCCGCCTCCGAGCGCCTGGCGCAGTTCGCGCAATCCGGCGCGGACGTCTTCAGCAGCGACCTGACGGTCAGCGAATGGAGCGCACTCGCGCGTCTGGGCGCAGCGCCGATCACCCAGGTGATGGGCTCGTCGATCTACCACGTCGGCTGGCAGCCGACCTACTTCAACGTTCCGACCGAGGTCCAGATGCTCTCCGACGCCTACAACGAGTGCCGCCGCCTGGCGCTCGGGCGGCTGCTCGAGGAGGCCGCGGCGTGCAGCGCCGACGCGGTCGTCGGGGTCCGGATCGAGGAAGGCGCCCACGACTGGGCCGCGGGGGCCGTCGAGTTCATCGCCGTCGGCACCGCGGTGCGCCTGCCGGACAAGCTCCGCGCGGGCCGCGGTGCGCTGCTCACCGACCTCACGTGCCAGGAGTTCGTGCTGCTGTGCAATGCCGGGATGCGCCCGGTCGGGATCGCCGCGCACACGAGCGTGCATTACGTGCCGGCGACCTACCAGACCCAGATGGCCCAGGGGTCCTTTGGCGCCTCGTGGGTCAACCAGGAGTTCGGTGACTTCACGCGCGGTGTCTACGAAGCGCGTGAGAAGGCCGTCTCATCGGTGAGCGCGCAGGCGCGGGCGCTCGGCGGCGACGGCATCGTCGGCGTCGACATCACGCAGAGCGCTCGTACCTACGAGGTAAGGCGCGGCATCGTCGAGAGCAAAGACCTCGAGGTGACCTTCCACGTGATGGGCACAGTGATCCGCGAGGATCCGTCGCTCGCCGTCGACCCCGCCTCGCCGCCCGTACTCCAAGTCCTCTCACTGCGGTGAGCCACACCCGAGCAAACAAGGAACAGCACAGTGTCATATGACCCGAGCAGCACCGAGGGCGTCCCGGAGGCCGGGACCGCGCGTCTCGAGCAGAACCGCACCGGCCTGTTCACCAGCGACCTTTCGGTCAACGAGTTCCTCCTGGTCCGCCAGGCCGGCTTCCAGCCCCTGGGCCTCGTGATCGGGAGCTCGATCTACCACATCGGCTACCAGCAGGCCCAGTGGAAACAGAGCCAGGAGATGGAGGTCCTCTCGCAGGCGATGTACGAGGCCCGTGAGCTGGCGATGACGCGCATGGAGGAGGAGGCCGACCAGCTCGGCGCCGACGGGATCGTCGGCGTGCGCCTGACGATCGGCCGCTACGACTGGGGCTCGAGCATGGCGGAGTTCATCGCGATGGGGACCGCCGTCAAGCACCGCGGGGGCCAGCTGCATCGCGCGCCCTCCGGTCGCCCCTTCACCAGCGACCTCTCCGGCCAGGAGTTCTGGACACTGCTGCAGACCGGCCACCGGCCGGTCGGGATGGTGATGGGCTCGTGTGTCTTCCACGTCGCTCACCAGAGCTGGAAACAGTCGATCGGCAACACCGGCCGCAACGTCGAGCTACCGAACTACACGCAGGCGCTCTATGACGCGCGCGAGCTCGCGATGGAGCGGATGCAGTCCGAGGCGCTGGAGGCCAAGGCCGAGGGCATCGTCGGCGTGCACATCGAAGAGAAGTCGCACGGCTGGGGCAGCCACGTGATCGAGTTCTTCGCGATCGGCACCGCGATGATCCCGGCCGAGGGCATCGAGGACCACGTGATCCCGGCACCGCAGACGGTGCTCGATCTCAGCTGAGCAGCGCCAGCCGGCTCAGCTCACCCGGCGGGCGCCGGCTGCATGATCGCGAACGACGCGCCGTGCGGGTCGGCCAGCGTGGCGAAGCGCCCGATCGGCATGTCGACGGGCTCGACGAGGACGGTGCCGCCGAGCTCGCGGGCCCTCGCGACAGTCCCGTCGCAGTCGGCGACGGCGAAGCAGACGGACCAGTGGGCCGGCACGTCGGCGGGGAAGTAGGGCTCGCTCATCTCCATCATTCCGCCGATCCCGCGGCCGTCGAGCTCCCACACGACATAGGACTCGGGGGCGCCCGTGAACCCGGCCTCGCCGATTCCCCAGCCGAACACGGCGGGGTAGAACTCGCGATTTCTTGCGGCGTCGCGGGTCATGACTTCGTTCCAGCACAGCGAGTTGGGCTCGTTCACCAGGTCGGCGCCGGCGAACTCGCGCGGCTGCCAGATGCCGAACACCGCTCCGGTGGGGTCCGCGAACATCGCCATCCGGCCGAGGTCGGTGACGTCCATCGGCGGCAGGATCACGGCGCCGCCGGCCTCGCTGACCTTCGCGGCGGTCGCGTCGGCGTCATCGACGCTGACGTAGGTCGCCCATGCGGTCGGCTGGCCCTCGGCCGTCTGCGGCATCAAACCGGCAACCGTCTGGCCGTCCTGCTGGAAAAGCTGGTACCCACCGGTTTCACCACTGGCGTCCGGCTCGGTTGCGCTCCAGCCCATGAGCCCGCCGTAGAACCCGGCTGAGGCGGCGGCGTCCGGCGTGGACAGGTCCACCCACGAAGGTGTCCCCGCTGGGTAATTGACCACAGTTCCCCTCCTGTCGATCCGCGGATGCGAAGTCGCGCGAACATAGTCGATCGCGACCCGCTGCGTGTTGCTTTTTCGGCGGACGCGAAAACCGGCCCGCAAGCGGGCGCTGCGGCTAGTTGCAGGCGATCGGAAAGTCGGTGCCGGTCACGGCGAACGACGCGCGTCCACGGCGCATCGTGAAGGCGGGCCTGAGCGACAGTCTCCAGCCCTCGAACTCGTGCCTGCGTAGGTATCCGCGCACAGGGTGCGCAGAGGACGGCGAGCAACCGTAGAGCGCCCGCGAGTGGTTCTCGTTCTCCCACCGGTACAGGCGCAGCGCGACGCCGCATGCCGTCGCGAGCCGAACGTGCCGGAGGTTGAAGACTTCAACGCCCGTGGTCACGGGATGCTGGCACTCGTGGGTCACCGGGAATGCGCCGGCCGAGCCGGCTCCAAGCGCGGCAGCGAGAGCGCCGGCCGCGAGCGTCGCAGCGATCAGGCGCAGGGCCGCGTGCAGGACGCCTGCGGGACGTGCATAGCTCGAAGCACCGCGCGAGACCACGGCCCGGAGTGTAAGCGACCCGGGCAACCTCATCGCTCTCGGGGTCTAGCCGGCAGGCTGCGAGTACACAGCGGTCCAGGCCAGCAGTGCGCCGGTCGCACCCGCGGTCTGGAATTCGTGCGGCAGGACTTCGTTGTTTCCGAACGGGCCGCCCCACCAGGAGCCGAGGAAGAGGCCCGAGCCGCGCGCGTTGACAGCGGCGGCGGCGGCGTTCACTTCGGCCAGGTGGAGCCAGAAGGTCTCGCCCGTCGCCTGCCCGTAGGCAAGCATCCACTGCAGGAACGCGGTGTCGTATTGCGGGCCGTAGTTGTAGGCGAATTCCCGCACGCCGCCCATGCCCCGCTCGTCTTCCTCGGCAAGCGTCGCGGCCATCCGGCCCGCGTCGACGCAGTAGCCGGCGCCGAAACCGCGCTCGCAGAGCATCTGCTCGGCGTAGATGATCGGCGCGGCGATGAACGGCTCACGCCAGTACGGCTCGTTTGCGGTGTGTGACCAGTTGATGTACTTGAGCGCCGTCCTGGCCTGCCAGGTCTCACCGTCGTCCAGGTAGAGCAGCGTCCCGAGCAGCGAGTCGACCGCGATCGCGATACCCGAGTGCGCTGTGTGCCACGTGTTCCACCACATCCCGCCGTGGCGGCGGTCCCAGCCGTGGGCGGCGATGAAGCGGAAGTCTTTCTGGGCCATGCCGAGCCAGCGGTGTTCGCCGGTCGCGCGGTAGGCCTCGACGAGCGCGAGTCCGAGCCAGCCGGAGTCGTCGAAGAAGACGTTGGCGTGCCTGCCCTCCGAACCCGGGTACGGCGCGAAGGCTTTCATCCGCCAGTCCCAGTACTTCGTGTTCTCCCAGCCGAAGTGGCGCACGAGGGCCGCGTGAGCAGGACTCGGCGCCGCGATCTGCAGCGCGTCGACGGCCTGGAAGTAGTGGACCTCGGACCAGATCGTCGCGATCGGGTACGGGCCGTGTGCACAGCGCAGGTAGCCGCAGTACCAGCCGTGGCCGTTGGACCAGTGCCACGCCTGGGCCACGTCTTCTTCAGCGACCGCGAGGAAGTTCGTCGGCGCCGCGGCAGGAAGCTTGAGGATCGGCCGGCGCCAGTTGGTGTACGGCGCGTAGCCCCCGAGTTCCAGTTCCGCGGGACGCCAGTGGTCCGCGACGTGGGCACGCGCGGCCGACGCCACGCCGGGCGCGACTCCAGCCACGGCTGCAGCAAGTACAAGGACGATCAGTGTGCGGGTTCGCTTCATGTCTCCAATTCGATTATCGGCCGGTCGGGCCCCAGCCTTCAGCGGCGTGCGGTCCGATCGGCAAAAGTCCGCCGATCGTGGCCGTATCGAAGGCGCACCGCTGCGGCCTGCGTACCCGCTGCGTCCCCTTCCAACCACGATAGGACGCCGCGGCGAGGTCGGCGCGGGTAGCGGCGGGCGAACCCCGGCGGCGCAGCGCACGAGCGGCCGCGTACCGCAATAGTTAGGCGATGGCGCCCGTGCTGCGCAGCGCGATCAACCGGGCCCGCTCCCCGAGACGGAGCGGCGGCGTCCCGCGGTGAGCGCCCCGGAGACCCAGAGCAATGCGCCCTGGATCGTCGACTTCGTCGACGGCTCACGCGAGATGCGCGAGCTGCTTGGCGGCAAGGGAGCCGGCGTGGCGGAGATGACGCGGGTCCTCGGGGCCGAGCGGGTGCCGGCCGGTTTCACGATCACGACGGCCGCCTGCGCGGCGTACATGGACGGCGGCGCCGGCCTGCCCGACGGTCTCGAGGGCCAGGTGCACGAGGCGCTCGCGCGGCTCGAAGCGCGCACCGGGAAACGCTTCGGTGCCGGCGAGGACCCGCTGCTGGTCTCCGTCCGCTCCGGCGCGCGCGAGTCGATGCCCGGGATGCTCGACTCGGTCCTGAACCTCGGCCTCGGCGACGACACCGTCCGGGCGCTGGCGAACCGTTCAGGCGACGAGCGCTTCGCGTGGGACACCTACCGGCGCTTCCTGCAGATGTACGGCAACGTCGTCGCGGGCCTGCCCGGCGAGCGGTTCGAGCAGGCAATCAGCGAGGCCAAGCGACAGGCCGGTGTCACGCTGGACATCGAACTCGGCGCCGGCGACCTCCGCGCGCTGGCCGAGCAGTTCAAGCAGCTGCTCCAGGTGCCGGCCGACCCGTACGACCAGCTCGTCGCCGCGATTCGCGCCGTGTTCGAGTCCTGGCTCGGCGAGCGCGCCGTCTCCTATCGGCGGATCCACGGGATCCCCGACGCGTGGGGCACGGCGGTCAACGTCCAGCAGATGGTCTACGGGAACCTCGGGCCCGACAGCGGCAGCGGCGTGGCGTTCTCGCGCGACGAGGTGACAGGCGAGCCAACGCCCTCCGGCGATTTCCTGCCCAACGCCCAGGGCGAGGACGTGGTCTCCGGCGTGCGCACTCCGCGCGACCTCGACGAGCTGCGCGACTGGATGCCCCACGTCCATGGCGAACTGATGGTCATCCTGCGCACGCTCGAGCGCCACTACGAGGACATGCAGGACACGGAGTTCACGATCCAGGAGGGGCGCCTGTTCATGCTCCAGACGCGCAACGCCAAGCGTCCGGCACAGGCGGCGGTCCGCTTCGCGGTCGACGCCGTGGGCGAGGGCCTGCTCTCCCGCGAGCACGCGATCCTGACGATCGACTGCGACTCCCTCGACGCCCTGCTGCACCCGACCTTCGATCCGGCCGCGCAGTTCGAGGTGATCGCCCGCGGCGTCGCGGCCTCGCCTGGCGCCGCCGCCGGCGAGATCGTGCTGACGGCCGGAGCCGCCCAGGCCGCGGCCGCAGAGGGCCGCGAGGTGATCCTGGTGCGCTCGTTCACCGAGGCCGACGATGTCGCGGGCTTCCACGCGGCCCGCGGCGTGCTGACCAGCGAGGGCGGCAAGGCAAGCCATGCTGCCCTCGTGGCGCGCGGGATGGGGCGCCCCGCCGTCACCGGCGCGGCGGACGTGATCGTCGAACACGAGAAGCGACAGATCCGGATCGGCGAGCGCGTGCTGCGCGAAGGCGACTGGATCGCGATCGATGGCTCGAGGGGCACCGTCACGGTCGACGACGTCCCCCTGGTTGAGCCACGGGTCTCCGCCCACTTCGCGACCGTGCTGCAGTGGAGCGACGAGCTGCGCGAGCTCGGGGTCCGCGCCAACGCCGACTCGCCGCGGGACGCGGTGAAGGCGATCGAGCTTGGCGCGGAAGGCATCGGCCTGTGCCGCACCGAGCACATGTTCCTCGGCGAGCGACAACCTTTGATGATGGCCTTCATCCTCGCGGATGGCCCCGACGCCGAGCGCGAGGCGATCGCCCGTCTGCGCCCGCTCCAGGAACAGGATTTCGAGCAGATCCTGCGGGCTGTCGACGGGCATCCGCTGACCGTGCGGCTGCTCGACCCGCCGCTGCACGAGTTCCTGCCGCAGCCCTCCGAGCTGCCCGCCGGGTCGGCTACGCGGCGCCGGGTCGAACAGCTGCAGGAGACCAACCCGATGCTCGGTACGCGCGGCGTACGGCTCGGGATCCTCGCGCCGGCGCTCTACGAAATGCAGGTCGACGCGCTGTTCGCGGCCGCCGGACGGGTCGAGGGCGCGCAGGTCGAGGTGATGGTGCCGCTCGTCGCCTACGAGCACGAGCTCGAGATCGCGCGCGAGATGATCGAGCGCCTCGCGCGGACGCATGGGCGCACCGACTATCTCGTCGGCACGATGATCGAGCTGCCGCGCGCGTGCGTGATCGCGCACCGGATCGCGCGCCACGCGGACTTCTTCTCGTTCGGCACCAACGACCTCACCCAGACGGCGCTGGGGTTCAGCCGCGACGACATCGAGAGAAGCGTGCTCGGCCGCTACATCGACGTTGGCGTGCTTGACCGCTCGCCCTTCGAGACGCTCGACACGCCGGGCGTCGGGCGCCTGCTGCAGATCGGCGCGGAGCTCGGGCGCACCGTCAACCCGCAGCTGAAGCTCGGCGTCTGCGGCGAGCACGGCGGCGACCCGGACTCGATCGAGTTCTTTGCGCACGCGCACGTGGACTATGTCTCGTGCTCGGCGTTCCGGGTGCCGATCGCCCGCGTGGCCGCCGCGCAGGCTGCGGTCCACCGGCGCGAGTCGATCTAGGAGGCGGGCCGCCGTGAGCCTCTGCGGGTTTGAACGGATGCGGACGGGGCCCGCGCTTGGTGCAGTAACGGCAACCGCTCGAATAACCGAGTCTCTTGAGGGGTGAGGCGAGGAACATGTTCCAAGTGCGTATTCACGGCCGTGGCGGCCAAGGCGTGGTCACCGCCGCCGAGCTGCTGTCGATCGCCGCTTTCGAGGAGGCACGACACGCCCAGGCGTTCCCGAGCTTCGGCTCCGAGCGCACCGGCGCGCCGGTCGTCGCGTTCTGCCGGATCTCCGACACGGAGATCCGCACCCGCGAGCCGGTCTCGCACCCCGACGCCCTGATCGTCCAGGATCCGACACTGCTGCACCAGGTCGACGTGTTCGGCGGGCTGAGCGCCGAGGGCTACGTGCTGATCAACAGCGGCGGCTCGTTCGAGGATCTCGGCCTCGGCGAATGGGTCCGCGACTTCCGTCGCGAGCGGCTGCTCGCGGTGCCCGCGTCCGACATCGCACGCGAGAGCTTCGGCCAGCCGCGACCGAACGCCGCGCTGCTCGGCGGCCTGGCGGCGCTGACGGGTGTGGTCGCACTCGAGTCGGTCGAAAAGGCGATCCGCGAGCGTTTCAACGCCAAGGTCGCCGACGGCAACTGCGCGGCGGCGAGCGCATGCTACGAGCGTGTCCTGGCCGATCAGGGGGCGCGCGTCGGTGCTTGAGCAGCTCGAGGGATCCCAGGCCGTGGCGCGCACCGTGGCGCTGTGCCGGCCGCAGGTGATCCCCGCCTATCCGATCTCCCCACAGACGCACATCGTCGAGGGCCTCTCGGCGATGGTCGCCCGCGGCGACCTCGCGCCGTGCGAGTTCCTGAACGTCGAGTCCGAGTACGCGGCGATGTCCGTGGCGATCGGCGCCTGCGCCGTCGGGGCGCGGTCCTACACGGCGACCGCCAGCCAGGGGCTGCTCTACATGGCCGAGCCGCTCTACAACGCCTCGGGGCTCGGGCTTCCGATCGTGATGACGGTCGCCAACCGTGCGATCGGCGCGCCGATCAACATCTGGAACGACCACTCCGACGCGATGTCCCAGCGGGACTCGGGCTGGCTGCAGCTGTACGCCGAGTCCAACCAGGAGGCGGTCGACACGCACATCCTCGCCTTCCGCCTCGCGGAGGAGCTCTCGCTCCCGGTGATGGTCTGCATGGACGGCTTCGTCCTGACGCACGCCTACGAGCGTGTCGACCTGCCCTCCCAGGAGCAGGTCGACGCGTTCCTGCCGCCCTTCGAGCCGCGCCAGGCGCTCGACCCCGACCAGCCGATGTCGATCGGCGCGATGGTCGGCCCCGAGGCCTTCACGGAGGTCAAGTACCTCGCGCACGTCGGCCAGCTGCAGGCGCTCGAGTCGATCCCGAGGTTGGCCGCCGAGCTCGGCGACGTGCTGGGACGCGAACAGCCGGGTCTGGCGCGCTCCTACCGGCTCGAGGGCGCAGAGACCGTTGTCGTCGCGCTCGGCTCGGTGCTCGGCACGATCGAGGACTCGGTCGACGCGCTGCGCGAGCAGGGCGTGAGCATCGGCGCGCTCGGGATCAAGTCCTTCCGCCCCTTCCCCCTCGAACGCGTGCGCGAGCTGCTCGCCGGGGCGGCGCGAGTCGTTGTGGTGGAGCGGGCGTTCGCCGTAGGGCTCGGCGGAATCGTCTCACAGGACGTACGCGCCGCTATCGCCGGAGCGCCGACACATGTGGACACGGTGATCGCCGGCCTCGGCGGTCGGCCGATCACGACTGCCTCGCTTCAGGCGATGCTCACGCAGGCGATCGCCGGCGGGCTCGAGCCGCTGACGTTCCTGGACCTCGACCACGAGCTCGTCGAGCGCGAGCTCGCCCGCGCGCAGGACTCGCGCCGCTCGGGCCCGGCTGCCGAGAACATCCTCCGGGACGTCGGCGCGATCGCCGCGAGGCCGGTGTAGCCGATGAGCGGGCCGCAGATCAAGTTCTACCAAGTGGGCAGCCATGCGGCCGGCAACCGCCTGCTCGACCCCGAGCAGCGCTCGCTGCAGGCCGATCCGGGACGCAGCAACGCGATCACCAAGGGCCACCGCGCCTGCCAGGGGTGCGGCGAGGCACTCGGCGCGCGCTACGCGCTCGACGCGGCGATGCGGGCGACCGAAGGCCGGCTCGTGGCGGCCAATGCGACGGGCTGCCTGGAGGTCTTCTCGACCCCGTACCCGGAGTCCTCGTGGCAGCTTCCCTGGCTGCATTCGCTGTTCGGGAATGCAGCGGCCGTCGCGAGCGGCGTCGCCGCGGGACTGCGCGCCACGGGCCGCGAGGACGTGCGCGTCGTCGGCCAGGCCGGCGACGGCGGCACCGTCGACATCGGCATGGCCTGCCTGTCGGGGATGTTCGACCGCGGCGACGACGTGCTGTTCATCTGTTACGACAACGAGGCGTACATGAACACCGGCGTGCAGCGCTCGGGGGCCACCCCGCACGCGGTACGCACCACGACCACGCCGGCGCTCGGCGACGCGCACGGGGCCCCGTTCGGCCAGGGCAAGGACATGGCCCGGATCGCGATGGCCCACGACATTCCGTACGTCGCGACCGCGACGGTCGCCGAGCCGCGCGACATCGAGGCGAAGGTCGAACGCGCGATGCAGCTGCACGGCCCGCGCTACCTGCACATTCTCGTGACCTGCCCGCTCGGCTGGAGCTGCGCGGCCGCGGACTCGATCAAGGTGGCGCGGCTTGCGAAGGAGACGGGCCTGTTCCCGGTGATCGAGGCCGAACGCGGCGAAGTGACCGCCGTCTCGAAGATCCGCAAGCGCAGCCCGGTCGAGGAATATCTGACGCTCCAGGGCCGCTACGCGCACCTCTTCCGCCCCCGGCGCGACGACGCGCTGATCGCGCGCATCCAGGCGGAAGCCGACCGCAACATCGAGCGCTACGGACTGGTCTGATGGAGCGGCCGTTCGCGATCACGCTCGACGTCGGCTCCAGTCTGGCCAACAAGACCGGCGCGTGGCGCGACGAGCGGCCGGTGTACGTCGACCGCCAACCGCCTTGCAACCTCGCGTGTCCCGCCGGCGAGGACATCCAGGGCTGGCTCTACCGCGCGGAGGACGGCTCCTACGAGCCGGCATGGCGCAAGATCATGGAGGTCAACCCGTTCCCGGCGGTCGTCGGCCGGGTCTGCTTCCACCCGTGTACGACGGCCTGCAACCGCGGCCAGCTCGACGAGGCCGTCGGGATCAACTCCGTCGAGCGTTTCCTCGGCGACGCTGCACTCGAGCACGGCTGGGAGCCCGATGCGCCGGCCTGCGCGTCGGGCCGGCGCGTGCTCGTCGTCGGTGCCGGCCCCTCGGGCCTGTCGGCCGCCTACCACCTGGCCAGGCTCGGCCACGCCGTGACGGTGCGCGATTCCGGCGCGCGCCCCGGCGGCATGATGCGCTACGGCATCCCGGCCTACCGGCTGCCGCGCAACGTGCTCGACGCGGAGATCGCGCGGATCGAGCGGCTCGGCGTCGAGATCGTGACCGACAGCCCGGTGACCGACCTGCCCGGGGAGATGGAGGCCGGCGGGTTCGACGCCGTGTTCCTGGCCGTCGGCGCGCATCTCGGTAAACGGGCCTATATCCCGGCCGGCGACGCGGCGCACATGCTCGACGCGATCGCGATGCTGCGCGAGGTCGAGGGCAGCGAGCCACCGGTGCTCGGCCGCCGTGTCGTGGTCTATGGCGGCGGCGACACGGCGATGGACGCGGCGCGCACGGCCAAGCGGCTCGGCGCGAGCGACGCCGTGGTCGTGTACCGGCGCGACCGCAGCCATATGCCGGCCCACGCCGAGGAGGTCGAGGACGCGCTCGAGGAGGGCGTCGTGGTCAAGTGGCTCTCGACGATCGCCTACGCGGGCGCCGAGAGCGTGCGCCTCGAGCGGATGGAACTCGACGAGCAGGGCGTGCCGCAACCGACCGGCGAGTTCGAGGAGATGGACGCCGACTGCGTCGTTCTGGCGATCGGCCAGGAGGCCGACCTGACCCTGCTGCAGGACGTTCCCGGGATCGCTGCCGTCGACGGCGTGGTGCAGGTCGACGAACGGATGATGACCGGCCACGCCGGTTACTTCGCCGGCGGCGACATGGTGCCCGCGGAGCGCACGGTGACTGTCGGCATCGGGCACGGCCGGCGGGCCGCGATGAACATCGACGCATGGCTGCGGGAGGTCCAGCTGCCGGCGCAGGGACCGCGGGAAGAGGCGACATTCGACCGGCTGAACGTCTGGTATTACGACGACGCACCGAAACGGCTCGGCCCGCGGCTCGAGGCGGTGCGCCGGCAGTCGACCTTCGCCGAGGTCCAGCTCGGACTCGACGCCGACAGCGCGCTGTTCGAGGCCCGCCGCTGCCTGTCGTGCGGCAACTGCTTCGAATGCGACAACTGCTACGGGCTCTGCCCCGACAATGCCGTCGTCAAGCTGGGCCCGGGCGAGCGGTACGAGATCGACTACGACTACTGCAAGGGCTGCGGGATCTGCGCCGAGGAGTGCCCGTGCGGCGCGATCCGGATGGAGCCCGAGCCGGTCTGAGCCGGCCGGCCGGGCGTTGCACGCGCCGATCCCGAGCTCGCGCTCGGTCGCGACTGTCCCCGGCGTGGCGATGTCAGGTTTGACCCCCCGGTGCGACACGATGTAGTGATGAGCGACGAGTCCCGCCACGCCCACCCGGCCCCGACCCCCGAATGGATCGCGCAGCCCGCGCCGCTGGGCGAGCGGTTCGACGCGGCGCTCGAGCTCGCCGCCAACGCCCACCGCGCGCAGCGGCGCAAGGGCGGCGAGATCCCTTACATCGGACACCTGCTCGGAGTCTGCTCGCTAGTGATCGAAGAAGGCGGCAGCGAAGATGAGGCGGTCGCCGCGCTGCTGCACGACATCGTCGAGGACCAGGGCGGCAGCGCCCGGCTCGACGAAGTCCGCGACCGCTTCGGGGACCAGGTCGCGATGATCGTCGAGGGGTGCTCGGACCGGATCGACGAGAAGGACGAGCTTCCATGGCGCGAACGCAAGGAGCGCTACCTGGCCGAGCTCGACTCGCACCCCACTGAGGTCTTGATCGTCTCGCTCGCCGACAAGCTCTACAACGCCCGCGCGGTGGAGCGTGACTACCGGGCCTACGGCGAGTCGTTCTGGAGCCGCTTCAACGGCGGCCGCGAGGGAACGCTCTGGTACTACACGGCGCTGAGCGAAGCCTTCGACCGTCTGATGCCCGAGTGCCGCATGACCGCCGAGCTGCGCGCCGTGGTCGCAACGCTGAACGACGCCGCGGCCAGCGTCCAGCACTAGCCGCGAAGCTCCGGCGCGCCCGGAGGCCGACGCGAGCCGGCCCCCGGCTGCTGTACTTCCCCGCGACCTCGGGCCGGCGGGCCCGGCGATCAACGAGATGCCAGGCGACGACGATCAAGAGACGAGCGAGCGGGCGCGACGCTCCCACAGGGGCGCGCTTGCCGCCGGCGTCATCGCGCTCGTGATCGCCGCCCTGGCCGCGCTCTACTTCACCGGCACGCTCGACCGGCGGCTCGCGGGCGCCGGGCTGAACTTCAACGAATGTGCCCGCGACGCCCAGGGACAGACGCTCTGCGGCTCGGAACTGCAGCAGGCCCGCGCCCGCGAGCGGCAGATCGCGCGCGAAGAACACGAACTGGCGATCAAACGGGAAGCCGAAAGGCGACGCTACCGCGAAGAACGGGCGCGCGAACTGCGACAGCTGGAACGCGTCACGCCGCCGCGCGGCGAAAAACAGGCCGAGGCCGAACGCGCCGAACGCGCCGCGCGCCGGAAACTCAGCGAAGAAGCCGAAGCCGGAGGCTGATCGCCGGCGCGGCGTGCGCCGCGCCGGCTACATCTCGAAGGCGGTGCGGCCTCCGTCGGCGACGAGCTCCTGGAGCCGGGCCCGCCCGTCCCCGATCACGGGCCCGCCGTGCGCAAGCAGGAGATGAGTGAAATCGAGCTGCTCGTCGTCGAGCAGCCGGCTGCACGCGGCGAGGATCGCGCTCTTGGTCTGCTCGGGCTCGTCCATCAGCCGGTCGGGCACGAACCCCAGCCCGCGGCCGCCGAGGACGATCGCGTCGGCGAACACGAGCGCCTGCTGGTCCGGGAGGTAGAGCCCTGTGTCGTCGGGGCATATCGCATCCACCTCGCATGCAATCGCGGGACCGGGGAGCGTGTCCCCGGGCACGAAGCCGGTGACCTCCTGGCCTTCCGTGAACTCGTGCAGCCCGGTCGCGTTGCACCAGACCTCGCAGCCGAACCGCGCGCGAAATGCGCCCGAGCTGCGGTAGTGGTGCCGGTTGCTGAGCAGCACCGCACGGGCCGGGTTGGATCGCCCCGCGAACCACTCGACGGTGATCGCGTCGCTGAGCAGCGGGTCGATCGCGACGCCCGACTCAAGCCAGTAGGAGGAGACCTCGCTGTGGATCCCCGGATGGATCGCCCGCCAGTGAAAGAGGCCCGGGAGAATCTCTGTCGGTGCCGCGGATGGCGCCATCGGGCTGACTCTAGGCGCTTTCGGGTGCCGCGCGTGGCTCGGCGTCGGGCGCCCGGCGTACGATCGCGAGCGACATGCGCGACCGCTGGGATACCGCGCGCACGGAGGCTTTCAGCGACGGGGTGTTCGCGATCGCGGTCACGCTGCTCGTGCTCGACATCAATGTGCCGTCGAGCGAACTCGACCATCTCTCGAGCGCGATCCTCCAGGAGTGGCCTGCCTATCTGGCCTACGTCACCAGCTTCATGACGATCGGCGGGCTGTGGCTCGTGCACCACGGGCTCTTCTCCCGGCTGCGCTTCGTCGACACGCGACTGATCCGCATGAACCTGCTGCTGCTGATGGTCGTCTCGTTTCTGCCGTTCCCGACCCGGCTGATGGCCGAGGTTCTCAAGAACCCCGAGTCCGAGCGCACCGCGGTGCTCGTCTACGGCGCAAACCTTTTCGTGATCGCGGCGCTGATGGGGCTGATGTACCGGATCGCCGCGGCCCGGCCGGAGCTGCTCGAGCAGGGCACCTCCCGCGCCGACGTGACGGCACTGGCGAACCGCATCCTGCCGGGCGCCCCGTCGCTTGTCGCCGCCCTGGCGCTGGCGATCTTCACGCCGCGGCTCGCGGCCTTCGCATACCTCCTGATCGCCTTCCTGCTCGTGCTGAGCGCCCATGGGACGAACGTCACTGCGAGCGCGCAGCAGACCATCGACTCGGGCTGACGACGCCATTGGCAGGGCGTATGCTGGAGAGAGGCACGGGTGTCAGGAATTGGAGCGCGGAGCGACTTCCATGACGAGCATGCAGCGACGCAAGTTCCACCCGCGCGCCACCGACGCGCTCCAGCGACTCAGCGACGACGAGCTCGTCGCCTACATCTGCGTAGCCCGCGACGCCGGCGACCTGAACGCGATGCGCGACGCGCTGACCGTCCTCGCGTGGGGCAACATGGCGAAGATCGTGGCCCGCATGCGTCTGCGGGTGCCGGCCGAGGCCGCGGAGGAAGTCGCGCTCGAAGCCTTCGAGAAGGCCGCGATGGGCGCCTTCCGCGGCGAATCGGCGGGTCAGTTCCATTCCTGGCTGAACAAGATCATCCTCGGCGTCTCCAGCGACTGGCTGCGCCGGATGTACAACCAGCGAGAGCACCTCGAGCCGCTGGGCGCAGGCGAGGAGTCGGGGTCGCGCTTGGAACCGTCGGTAGCCAGCGAAAGCGGCGCAGTCGAGCTGCGCCTGGTGACCGATGAAGTGCTCGCGCAGCTCAGCGACCACCATCGGCGGGTCGTCGAAATGCACGTCTTCGAAGGCCTGTCGGCGCCCGAGGTCTGCGAGCGTCTCGACGGGATGAGCCCCGACAATGTTGCCAAGATCGCATCGCGGTTCCGCCAGCGGATGCGGCAGGCGCTGGAAGGCGGAACGTGAGGCGATGACGGCAACCAACGACACCCTCTTTGAGCAGTTCGTCGACGCGTTCAGCGCGGACGGCAACACCGACCCGCTCGACTATGTTCGCCGTGCCGCGCCCGAGAGCCGGCTCGCGCTGGCCAACCGGATCGACGACTATCTGACGCACGCACCGCGCAGGCCGCTCGAGCAGCGCCCCGCGGACGACCGCACGACGGAAGAGACCGTCGACGCGATGATGCGCTCACTCGCCGGACATTCGGGTATGTGGCCTTCGATGCTGCCGCGGCTGCGCGAGCGCGCGCGGATCAAGCGCAGCGAGCTGGTCGAGCGGCTCGCCGACGCGCTTGGCGTGTCGGCCAGGCGCGAGAAGGTCGCGCACTACTACCACCAGATGGAGCTCGGCGTGCTGCCCCCGGACGGCGTCTCGGACAGGGTGCTCGACGCCCTCGCGGCGATCCTTGGCTCGAGCCGCGAGCGTCTGCGCGAGGCCGCGGCCCAGCTCGGCGAACCGGCCGCGGACGCGCCGGAAGCAGTGTTCGCGCGCCAGGTCAGCGGCGAGCCGGCCGAAGTCGCTGCCTTGCGCTCCGAGGACGAGTCGCAGGCCCCGCAGCTCGACGAGGTCGACGAGCTCTTCCGCGGCGGGCGCTGAGCGTCAGAAGCACGCCGCGCCCGTCGACCTTGATCGCAGATGAACCCCGGCGAGAACTACGACGCACTGATCCGGCACGCGGCGAGGGCCGGCGACTGGCAGCTGACCAGGCTGCTCGCCGACTTCCTGGAACGCGAGCCCTCGCAGTCGATGATCGCGGCCTGCTGCGCGTACATCTCGCTCTGCGAGGCGCTCGGCATCGACGACTGACTCCTTTACGATCCCGTCCGATGGGCGAGACCGAAGAGCTTGCCGAGGCGTTCCTGGCGGGCGTCCCCGAGTACATCTGGGACGGCGAGTCGCTGCCTGTGCCGATCGAGGACATCGCCGACTCCTACCTCGGCCTGCTCGTGCTCGACCGTGAGGACCTCGCGAGCGCCCCGGGCGCGCCGCTCGAGCACCCGCTCTCGGGCCTGCTGCTGCCGAGCCGCCGCGAGATCTGGGTGAATGCGGCGGAGAGCGCCGAGTGGCCGCCGCGACGGCGGTTCACGATCGCCCACGAGATCGGCCACTGGCAGCTGCACCGCGACAGCACGCGCGGGGTGTTCTGCCGTGAGTCCAGCGGGGCGGACGGAGAGGGCGACGACGGAGCCCCGGATCTCGAGCGTGAGGCGAACGAGTTTGCGGCGGCGCTGCTGATGCCGCGGGAGCTGATGCGCGTGCACTACGACGACTGCCGCGATTTCGAGGAGATGAAGCTGCGCTTCAACTCCTCCGGTGCGGCGATGGGCAAGCGGCTGCACACGGTGATCCCGCGGCGCTCGTAGCGGCCGCCGCGGGGGCCCTGTCAGGTCTCGGGCCGCCGGCGCGACCTGTCCTGCATGTCCGTGCCGCTGGAGCTGA
>Ga0182013_10000361_pt1 | contig 62886 bp, 47 predicted proteins | sample 612S2MmetaG_FD_120487 | JGI IMG/M metagenome (GOLD analysis project Ga0182013, IMG submission 120487) | Permafrost microbial communities from Stordalen Mire, Sweden - 612S2M metaG | ecosystem: Environmental > Terrestrial > Soil > Wetlands > Permafrost | place: Sweden: Stordalen | collected...
CAGAAACTCAGCGCGACTAATTCGTGGTGCCGCTAAGGAGCGAAACGTTAGAGTCGGAATGGCTCAGCCGCTTCTCAATTCGATTTAACAGCCGTATAACGCTTGCAAGGGCAAACCATAGCAGCGAAGCGATGAGGGAACTCAAGACCATGAGCCAGCCACCAGCGTCACTCGCGTTGGTAGCTCCCGCCGTTATAACGGCTACCACTGGACAGAGGCACCCGACTACGCGTAGCACGATTACGATAGCCGGCAAGGAAATCTCTGGTTCCGTGCTCATGGGATTCGCTCCTTTTCTCAGAATAAACTCTCGAAACTCTCAGATCGCCGAGCTGCCGCCGGTTCGTTCGGCACCATGCCGGTGATGGTAGTCACAGTGCGGCCGCAAGTAGCAGCTTTCGCAGCTTGGATTCGTAGGTCGGCAATAAGATTTTCCGACGTTCCACAGGGGCAGATCGAGACTCCACGGGTCGGCGCTCAGAGTGCGGGCCAGTTGGATGGCCTTGGTAGCTTCGGAAGCCTTGATTTCTTCGCCATAGACTGCGCGACCGAGTACACGGCAGATGTGAAGGTCGGCCTTTACGTCGCCTGAGTCGCCCTTGATCTGATCGGAGTCCCGCAACGCGCCGACGATCATGCGAGAAATTTGATCGCCTGCACCTAGCGCCCAAAGATGAATGAGTGCCTCGAAAGGGGATTTGCCAGCCCAGATTCTCCGAGCGTCGCCATCGTACCGAACGCAGATGTCGTTTGCGATTGCCCATAGACGCCTGTAGCCCCTGTGAAACCGGTGCGGCCGACCTAATTCCTCGTATCTCGAATCCCATTGATCTTTTGAGAAGGAGCTGATTGTCGTCCAGATGTCGTCCGGATCGCCGAGCTTCATGGCAAGTTCCTCGCCTTTCCGCCACGCTACGTCGGCATCCGATTGCCAATCAAGAAGACAACACAGCAGGAATCTATTCGCGACTCCCTTTGGACACCCCACTCCCTTGAGGTGTGAAATATCGCCCCAGTCGGCCTTACCGCCCCCATTCTCCAAAAGGAGGGCGGCAATTCTGTCGAGATCGTTCCCCATGCGAGTGCCCCTCCCCAGCTTCGGTGAACTGAGCGATCAGGAAATCGGAAACGTCGGATGGGAGGAATCATATACCCTTTTTTTCCGCCAACAAGCCACCGTTGGAACCCAAGTGCGCGATGCGGCCGTATCACCGCCTACTCGGCAATTACCTTTTCGTCAACATTCCCGTGTGTCTTCGACGGGTGGCTCAGGTCTCGCGTTTGAGACCTGGGAAACCTCAACTCTCAACTGGCCCCCTTCAAATTTCCGCCAAGACGGGGTGGCTCCATCCGCTTTTGCAGAAAATAACGCGCCGAGGTCGCACAATCGAAATGAGGGAACCAGCGGTCAGACATCTGACCGGTTTATACCAAGACGCGACCCCACCCCCCTCCCCCCCGAAATGGGTGATATCCGGGGGCGCAGTCGGCCCGGCAGAAGAGATAAGTTATCTTGAATCAACAACATGATGGATGTACCTGACAACTGACCCAGTATCTTAATGGTAAACAGAAGCCCCTGAAAATCGCCGTTTTTCGTCGATTTTAGGAGGGTTTTTGGCCAATTCGAATCGAGCGCGACCCTTTTCAACGCCCAAAAGGGCCAGCTTGGATTTCTGCACTGACAGTATCGCCCGACTGTCCGAAATCGGACAACCGGCACTGTGAACGGTCACTCCATGCGTCCCCGGCGCCTTCTTCTATGATTGAAAGTGCTTTGTTTTCAATGCGAAACGTGGACCTTCTATTGGCATGGTAAGTGCAAGACCATGACGTGATGGATATTGCACGCCCAGACTTTAAGCAAAAGAAGTTTCGCCGCCTGCTGCTATGGGCTGGCGTCGCTGCGGTCGTCCTTACCTTTGCCGTGGTCGTGGTGACGCGGCTGAAACCGGCAGCACCCACGGTGGATCGCTCGACCATCTGGACCGACACAGTGAAGCGCGGTGCGATGATCCGCCAGGTACGCGGGTCTACCAGCTATCTCGTTCCGCGCGAGGACAGCATTGAGCTTATTCCGGCGCAGACCGACGCGACAGTGGTCCGCATCCGCGCCTTGCCAGGCGCGCAGGTTACGCCCAACACTGTTCTGCTGGATCTGGCGGATCCTCAGCTCGAGCAGCAAGTGCTGAACGCACAGTTGGCGCTGAAGGCTGCACAGGCCGACTATAAGAGTCTTCAGGCTACGCTGCAAAGCACTTTAATGGACAAGAAGACTGCTGCGGCGGAAATCAATTCGAACTATACGCAGGACCAGTTGCAGGCACAGACCGACAAGGCTCTCTATGATCTTGGCGTCATCTCCGGCCTGGCTTATACCAAGTCAAAAAATACGGCCGACCAACTGACCACCCAGCACCAGCTGAGCACCCAGCAACTGGATGTAAACCAAAAGGCCATCGAGGTCCAGCTTGCGTCTGCGCAGACCAAGGTGGACCAGGCGAAGGCTCTTCTCGATCTTTATCAGAAGCAGGCCGCGGCCCTCCAGGTTAAATCCACCATTTCCGGCACGCTGGCGCAGCTCCCGACACCGGTGCAGGTAGGCCAGCACGTGACCGCCGGAACCTCGGTGGCGGAGGTGATTCAACGTGACAAGCTCAAGGCCGCGCTGCAAATTCCCGAAACCCAGGCTCGTGACATCCAGATCGGCCAACCCGCTTCAATCGACACGCACAACGGAATTATTCCGGGCCACGTTATCAGAATTGATCCCTCTGTATTGAACGGAACGCGGACCGTTGACGTAGCTCTTGATGGGCCACTTCCACCGGGGGCGGTTCCAAGTTTAAGCGTGGATGGAACGATCGATCTGGAACGTATGACGGACGTGCTTCGCGTGGGCCGCCCGGCACTGGGCAACGAAAATTCCACGCTAAGCCTGTTCCGAGTCGATCCTGACGGCAAGGGAGCCGTGCGGGTTCCGGTGAAGGTGGGACGCGCGTCGGTGAACGAGATTCAGGTGGTGGAAGGGCTGAGGGAAGGCGACACGGTGATTCTCTCCGACATGTCGCGCGAAGATAGCGTAGACCGCATCCGGCTCGACTAGTCTCTGACCGTATGAATTCGCTCCTGAGATTTGTGGTTTCCCAGGTCTCAAAATCGAGACCTGTGGGACCCAACATTGATACAACATCAAGCGGTCAGAGACTTAGAGCTGCGCTGACCGCGAATGGGACGGAAGGCAAACATCAAGGCTTGGATCCGGCGCAGTTGGCAAACCCTGGTTCTCAATCCAGGAATCCATCCGATGCGCATGCAATTTGCAATTCATGGAGACACATTTACACGGCAACACGAGGGGGAATGGATGTCTAGCAACGACAAGCTGATCGAAATCGAAGGCCTGACTAAGGTCTTTTACACCGACGAAGTGGAGACCCACGCACTCTCAGGCATTCACCTTGCCATTGCGCGTGGCGAGTACGTGGCCATGTCGGGCCCTTCGGGCTGCGGCAAATCCACGCTGCTGTCCATCTTGGGCCTTCTGGATACGCCCACGGGGGGCAAGTACCGGCTCAACAACCAGCCGGTGGAGAACCTGAGCTTCGGCGAGCGCTCGCGCATTCGCAACCAGGAGATCGGTTTCATCTTTCAGAGTTTCAACCTGATCGGCGACTTGACGGTGGAGGAGAACGTGGAGCTGCCTCTGACGTATCGCGCCGGGATGCCCTCGGCAGAGCGCAAGAAACGCGTGAAGGAAGCCCTGGAGCGCGTGAACATGGCGCACCGCATGAAGCACTATCCCGCGCAGCTTTCCGGCGGCCAGCAGCAGCGCGTGGCGGTAGCGCGTGCATTGGCCGGATCGCCCTCCATCCTGCTGGCCGATGAGCCTACCGGTAACCTGGACTCAAAGAACGGCGAGGCGGTGATGCATCTGTTGTCAGACCTGCATCGCGAGGGCTCGACCATCTGCATGGTCACCCACGATCCGCGCTTTGCCAAGCACGCCCAGCGCGAAGTTCACCTGTTCGACGGAAAGGTGGTCTCGGAAGACGAGCTGAAGAAGCTCGAAGAAGAAGTGGAGGCGTAGCCATGCTGCAGGACCTGCGTCACACAGTGCGGAGGATGCGCAAGTCGCCCGGCTTTACGCTCACCGCGGTGCTTACGCTGGCCCTGGGCATCGGGGCGCTGACCACGGTTGCCACATGGACCAATGCCGTTCTCTACAATCCCTGGCCGCGCGTCACTGCGCCCCGGGATCTCCGTTTCGTAGATGCAACGGTGCTGGGCAATGACGGCTACTCGGTGCACTACGATCAGTACCGGTTCTTGCGCGAACAGGGCCGCTCGTTTGAAGATGCCGCAGCATTTGCGATTGCGACTGTGAATCTGACCGCACCGGACGCGCAGCCGCAAGCCCTGGTTATGGGCACCGTTTCATCCAATTATTTTCAGATTCTTGGATTGAAGGCGCAAGCCGGGCGTTTCTTCCAGCCCAACGCAAATGACCGGGCCTACGGTGCCAACGACGAGATTGTGCTCTCAGACGGGCTGTGGCGCGATCGCTTCAGCGGCGATCCAAATATCGTCGGCCGCGCTGTCTCAATCAATCGCCATGAGTTCACGGTGATCGGCGTGGCGCCGGCTCAGTTTGCCGGAATCTTCGGCGGAATCGCGGAGGCGGCGTGGATTCCTCTCTCCGGCCTGCGCGGTCTCTCCTCTGATCCGCCGCCCGATCCACTTCTTCACTACGGTCTGCAAGGTGTGGTCCGCCTTCGTCCCGGGGTGAGCAGTGCGTCGGCTGCGGCTGAGCTTCACGCGCTGGCCCGGAACTTTGCTCTTCAACAGCACGACGGCAAGTACAACGGGTGGGACTTGAATCTTCGGGATTCCTCCCATTTTCAGCGCGGATTGTTCGGCGTCATCGGCGAGCAGTTGCCGGTGCTGGTGGGCGCATCCACTCTGCTGATGGTGCTGGTATGCATCAATATTGCTTCGCTGCTTGGCCAGCACGCAGCACGCCGCCGGCGCGAGGTCGCCATCCGCGGCGCGCTGGGAGCCACACCGGCGCGCATTGCGAAGCAGGCTCTGGTCGAAACCGGCATGCTGGCTCTGACTGGCGCACTCGCAGGGTGGGCCGCAAGTACCGGCATGTCGCGGGCGCTTTATGTCTTGTTGCCCGATTATGGCGTGCCTCTAGCCTTTAACCTGCATAGCGACACGGGCATTCTGCTCTTCGTGACCGGGGTTGCCGTAGGAACCACGCTGATATGCGGCCTGTTTCCTCTGCGCCAGTCGCTGCGCATCTCACAGATCGACGCATTGCATGAGGGTGGTGCGGCAGTGGCCGGCGGTATGCGCAACAGGCTCGGCCAGCGCATCCTGCTCAGCCTGCAACTGGGCATTTGCTTTGTGGTGCTGGTCTGCTGTGGGCTACTTACGCGAACTGCGTTCAACATCTCCCATCGGGAAACGGGATTCGACCGCTCCAATTGCCTGACTGCGAGTATCGACCTATCCCGCTCTGGATATACCAAGGAGCGAGGACTCGCCTTGCAGGCTGCACTGCTTGATCGGGTGCGGACAATGCCCGGCGTCGCAGAAGCCACGCTGACTTCGCATCTGCCTATGGGCGACGACGGCGAGGGCAATACGCAGGATTTCAGTATTCCCGGATACGTTCCTGCCAAGGGCGAAGAGATGGCCGTCGTCACCGACTTCGAGGGCCCTGACTTTTTTCACACCATGGGCATTCCGGTGCAGCAGGGGCGCGAGTTCAGCAACAACGACAATTCCACTTCGCCGGATGTAGCGGTCGTCAACGAGACAATGGCGCGCCGTTATTGGCCCAAGGGCGACGCCGTCGGAAGCAGCGTGATAGTCAACAAACGTCCGCGGCGCATTGTGGGTGTGGTGCATGACTACGCCTACGCGGATCCTGAGAATGTGAGCCCCACGTCCTTGTTATTCCTGCCCCTGGCTCAAGACTATTGGGGCAACCCAACGGTGGCGCTGCGTACGCGCACGACCGCGTCCGGCCTGACAGTAGAACTGCGGCAGGCCGTTGCGAGCCTTGACGGCGCGCTGCCCCTCGAAAATGTACGGACGCTCGAACAGGTGACCGGTGTGCGCTATCAGTTTTCGCGCATCCCGGCCGAACTGCTGGGCGTGTACGCTTTATCGAGTGTGTTGGTGGCCATGCTGGGTCTCTACGCCGTCATGGCCTATTCAGTCATCGAACGGCATCGCGAGTTTGCCCTGCGCATCGCACTAGGCTCAACGCGCGCCGGAATCTTTGGCCTGGTTCTGAGCGGAAGCATATGGATTGCCGCGCTGGGGATGATCATGGGCTGCCTGGGGTCGGTTGCCGCCGTGCGCCTGCTGCGCTCCATGCTGTTTGGCGTGGCTCCCTTCGATGCAGCGATCTACTGTGCCGCGGCGGCGCTTCTGCTCCTCACGGTCTTTGCGTCGGGCCTTTTGCCCGCGCGCCGCGCCGCGTCCATCGAACCCATGCAGGCTTTGCGAAGCGAATAGCCCGAATCACCGAGGAGAGAAATAATGAGCGCAATCTTTCACGATCTGCACTACGCATTGCGCCAGTTGCGCAAGTCGCTGGGGTTCACGCTGACCGCGGTGCTTACGCTGGCCTTCGGCATTGGAGCCACGACCGCGATCTTCTCCATCGTGGAAGGCGTGCTGCTGCGGCCCTTGCCGTTTCCTCAGCAGGACAGGCTGGTAACTCTTGGCGATCGCATCGAAGGCGCTGACTTCGGCGGCGGCGGCGGCGAAGGCGGTTATACCGCCACCACGGCACCGGAAATTGGAGAATATTCGCGCGAAGCACGCGCCTTCTCTGCACTCGGCGCATACCAGCAAACCGGCTATGAACTCTCCGGCGCGGGCGAGCCGGCGCAGATCAACGGCGCTCGTCTCACGGCTGGCATCTTTCCGGTGCTGGAGATCTCCCCGCTCATGGGGCGGGTTTTCACGCAGCAGGAAGACGACGGGAAGGCGCAAGTTGCTCTACTGAGCTATGCGACCTGGCACAGCCGATTCCATGGCGATGCGAACATTCTCGGCCAGAAGATTCTGCTTGACCGCAAGCCTTATGAAATCGTCGGCGTCATGCCGCGCGACTTTGAGTTTCCTCTGGTTCCAGGCCAGGTGAACCGCAGCGAGCTTTGGGTGCCGATGAGCTTCTCCCAGGCAGAATTGGTTCAGGGAGCTGCGAGTTGGAACTATCAGATGGTCGGGCGGCTCAAGCCGGGCATGACACCCGCACAGGCGGAACAGGATGCCGAGCGGGTGTCGCAACAAATCATGCGCGGATTTCCCGCATTCATGGCCAGCCTGCGCATACACGCAGTGGTTCACCCGCTCGATGAGAGCACCGTGGGGCAGGCCAGGCCGCTCATCCGCATCATGTTTCTAGCCGTCGCGGTCGTGCTGTTTATCGCTTGCGCCAATCTCGCGGGGTTGTTGCTGGTGCGGGTGATCCGGCGCAGGCGCGAGATTGCAGTGCGCCTCGCGTTGGGCGCCAGCGCAATGGCCGTAATCCGCCAGAATTTGATTGAAGCACTGGCGCTCAGCATTTTCGGAGGGCTTCTCGGGTTGGGCCTGGCATCCGTTCTGTTGCGTGTAGGCATCAGCTTTTTGCCGGAGACGCTGCCGCGCATTAGTTCGATCGGCCTCGACTGGAAAGTCATGGCCTTTGCACTGCTGGTAGCTGTGATTACGGGGCTGCTGTGCGGCCTGGTCCCGGCTTTTGCAGCTTCACGCACCGGCGTCAACGAAGCCCTGAAGGAAGGCGGACGCACGGGGACGGCCGGCAGTGGCCATGCGCGCTTGCGTTCGGCGCTGGTCATCACCGAGATCGCTGTAGCGCTGGTCCTGCTCATTGCGTCAGGCTTGCTGCTGCGCAGCTTTGAGAAGGTCCGCTCGGTCGAAATGGGCTTTCGCACCGAACACACGTTGACGGCGGCGTATAGCTTACCGGAGCGACAATACTCGACCCAGGCCGCTATCGACGGCTTTAACGATGCGCTGCTGCGCAGACTGGAGCAACTGCCCGGAGTTGAGGCAGTTGGTGTAACCGCGCTGCTTCCGGACTCTGGAAACAACAGTTCCACGACGTTTATCGTGGAGGGCTATGTTCCACCCAAAGGCGCGGGGTTTAACCTCAGCTGGCCTTCTCCACTTCTCGGATCGTATTTCCGGGCCCAGGGGATTCCTCTGCTACGAGGACGCGACTTCACCAGTGCCGATCGCGTTGGCTCGCCGCTGGTGGTGATCGTGAACCACGCGCTGGCAGAGCATTACTGGCCCGGCCAGGACCCCATCGGGAAGCGCTTGCGCTGGGGCATGATGGAGACGCCTACGCCCTGGCTGTCGGTCGTGGGCGAGATCGCCGACATCAAGGAGACATCGCCCGATGCGCCGACCAGAGAACAGATTTTCCAACCCGTCAGCCAGAACATTGCATCTTTCGGCTCGCTTGCGCCGCCCGATTCCCTGGATGCCCAGGGGGGCTCGATCGTTTTGCGCACCACGCAGCCGCCAGAGCAGATGATCAGCGCTCTGCGCGCCACGGTTCGCGCCATCGACCCCCAACTTCCCCTCACACGGGTAGAATCCATGGACCAGATTGTGGCTGAAGGCCAGGCGCCGCGCCGCTTCAATACGGTGCTCATCTCCAGCTTTGCCGCGGCCGCTGTGCTGCTGGCGTTGCTTGGCATCTACAGCGTGATCTCTTTCTCCGCAGCGCTACGCACCCATGAGTTAGCGATTCGGTTGGCGCTCGGTTCGCAGCGTTCAAGCGTGCTGCGGCTGGTTCTTGTCTCCGGCGCCAAACTGGGTCTTGTGGGCTGCGGCATCGGGGCTGTGGCGTCTCTGTTTGCGACGCGCCTCTTGCGTTCAATGTTGTTTCAGGTCGATCCACTAGACCCCACGGTCCTGGTCCTGGCGGCAGTCTGCATCTTTTTGCTCGCGCTCGTGGCTTCACTCGTACCCGCGCGCCGTGCGGCCTCCATCGAACCCATGCAAGCGCTCAGAACCGAATAGCTACGCGAGACCGACCAGACAAGGGAGAGCAGAGGCGATGAATCAACTGCTTCAGGACGTTCGTTACGCAGTGCGCCAGTTGCGCAACTCGCCGGGGTTCGCGCTGACTGCCGTGTTCACGCTGGCGCTGGGTATCGGCGCCAACACTGCCATCTTTGTGCTGGTGAATACACTGATGCTGCGTCCGCTGCCCTTCAACAACGCGCAGGAACTGGTGTGGATTGCACCGCCTCCGGCCAAGTGCGGTTTCTCTTGCGAAACCTATTCGTCCGATGCCTTCGACGCGTTCCGCGCCCAGAGCCGGTCCTACCAGGACGTGACCGGCTACTTCGCCTTTTCCACGGCCGACAATGTGCGCCTGACAGGCCGTGGCGAGCCGGTGCCAGCCACGGGCATTGGCGTGATCGGCAACTTCTTTCAGGTTCTCGGTGTTCGCCCGGCCATGGGCCGCTTATTCACCACCGATGAAGCACGCCAAGGCGCGCGGCCGGTGGTTCTGCTTGCAGATGCCTACTGGAAGAGACAGTTTGCCTCAGACCCCGACATTGTAGGCAAGGCCATCGACTTGGACGGGCAGCAGGTGACGGTTGTGGGAGTGTTGCCCCGCAGCTTCGATTTTGGCGCGGTCTTTTCTCCCGGTGCTCGGGTCGATCTCTTCATGCCGTTTGACCTGGACAACGCGCGCGACTGGGGCAATATCGTTACCTTCATCGGCCGAATGAAGCCTGGTGTAAGCGTGGCTCAGGCGCAGGCCGAAGCGCGCCTGATTGCGCCGGGCCTATATTACAGGGTGAAATTTCCCGACTCGCGCGGGTCTTATAAAGACAAAGTCATTCCCGTTCCGTTGAAGGAGTATGTCAGCGGGAGGTTGCGCCGCTCGCTGGTCGTGTTGTGGGCCGCGGTAGGGATGATTCTGCTCATTGCGTGTGTCAATTTGTCGAACCTGCTGCTGGCCCGAGCCGCTGCACGCGGCAAAGAGTTTGCCATGCGCGGCGCTCTGGGAGCGAGCCGCGGCCGCATTGTGCGCCAACTGCTCACGGAGAGTCTGGTGCTTTCCTTTGCTGGCGCATTCTTCGGACTCGGGCTGGCCTACGGGATGGTGGCTTGGCTGGCGCGCCAGGGAGCAATCGCGCTGCCTCTGCTCAGCAGTCTGCGCATCGACGGCGCCGCATTGGGATGGACTGTGCTGGTCGCGGTGTGCGCCGCGATGTTCTTCGGCATTGTTCCCGGGCTAAGGATGGCTGATGGAAATCTGCACGAGGCGCTGAAGGACTCCGGCGCGGGCTCAGGCCAGAGCCGGAAACAGGGGCGCATCCGCAGTGTGCTGGTGGTATCTGAGGTAGCGCTGGCCTGCGTTCTGCTGGTGGGTGCGGGACTCTTGCTGCGCAGTTTCCTGCACGTGTTGGACGTTGACCTCGGCTTCCAGCCCGACCACGCCGCCGCGATCAAGGTGGATTATGACGACGGCAGTGGCAATCCGGGAGTGACACGTGAGGCCGCGACTGCGCAGCGAACCGCGATCTTTCAGCAGATCCTGAGCCGCGTAGGCGCTATCCCCGGCGTGGTTGCGGCGGGCATGGTGGATTTCCTGCCGCTGGAACAGAACCGCGCCTGGGGTTCGCTGACGCCGAAGGGCAGGACTTATCGCCCAGGGGAGTTACCCGATTCACTCGTCTACATGATTACCCCGGGCTATATGCGAGCCATGGGCATGAGGCTGCATGGCCGCGATTTCACGTGGGAGGACGGCCCCAAGGGAGAACAGGTCATCATCATTAACCAGACCGCCGCGCAATTTCTCTGGCCCGGCGGGGACGCGATAGGAAAGATTGCCTGGATCAATGGCACGGAAGAGCACATTGTGGGCGTGATCGACGACGTGCACGAAAGCAAGGTGGAAGGAGAGGCGGGCTGGCAGGTTTACTTCCCCCAGGCACAGCAGAACCCGGTTGCAGCCCAATTGGTGATTCGCACCAGCCTGCCGCCCGGAGCTTTGGCGGGCAGTGTGCTGCATGCGCTGCGCGACTTGAATCCCAAGCAACCCGCTGCGGAGTTCCGGCCCATCCGGCAAATCGTGGACCACGCCGTCTCGCCGCGCCGTTTTTTCATGATGCTGATTGCCGCGTTCGCTGCGCTCGGGCTGCTGTTGGCAGCACTGGGCATCTACGGTGTGATCTCTTATTCAGTCACGCGGCAGACGCAGGAGATCGGAATTCGCATGGCGCTGGGCGCTTCGCGGTCGAGCGTGGTGACCATGGTATTGCGCGTGACGCTATGGCAGACGCTTGCGGGGCTTGCGTTGGGTATTCCTGCGGCGCTCGCTGCAGGCCATTTGATGGCCAATCAACTCTATGCTGTGGGTGCTTACGATCCTGTGGTTCTTGCCGGCGCAACCATGGTGCTGGGTCTCTGCGCCGCAACTGCAGGCTTTATTCCCGCACGCCGTGCCGCATCCATTGATCCCATGCGGGCACTTAGAACCGATTAGCAAGGTGAACCAGGTCAGGCAACGGAGAACCAACTTGATGAACCAACTGCTTCAGGACGTTCGTTACGCATTGCGCCAATTGCGCAAGTCGCCGGGCTTTACGCTTACCGCGGTCATCACCCTGGCGCTCGGCATCGGAGCTAATACGGCCATCTTCACGCTGGTCCAAGGCGTCCTGCTTCGCTCGCTGCCAGTCGCAGATCCGTCGCGGCTCTATCGAATTGGTGACACGGACGATTGTTGCGTTGACGGCGGCTATCCGGGCGACGCCGGCGAGAACGGAGACTTCTCTATCTTCTCCACTGACCTTTTCCAATACCTGAAAAACTCGGCGCCGGAGTTTGAGCAGTTGGCCGCGGTGCAGGCCGGGGGGACGCCCGCGAGCGTACGGCGCGGAAATGCGCTGGCCAAGTCGATGCGGGGCGAATTCGTCACCGGCAACTACTTCACCATGCTCGGCATGGGCGCCTATGCGGGCCGCGTGTTTGCCGATAGCGACGATACGCCCAGCTCCGCTCCGACAACTGTGCTCAGTTACATGACGTGGCAGGGCGAGTTTGCTTCTGATCCGTCGATCGTCGGCTCCACTGTCTATATTGAGGCTCGACCTTTCACGGTCATCGGCATAGCGCCGCCCGGCTTCTTCGGCGACCGAGTCTCGGACAGTCCGCCCGATCTGTGGATGCCAATCCAGACCGAACCGTATGTTCGATCCGGAGGATACTCGGTGCTCCATCACGCAGAGGCTCACTGGCTGTATGCACTGGGGCGGGTGCGGGCGGGAACCAACGCGGGGGCATTGCAAAGCAAGCTGTCGGTAGCGTTGCGCCAATGGCTCTATTCGCGCTCCACATTTACCTCCAACGGCGGCGCATCCCTGATTCCCCGGCAGCATGTGGTTCTGACACCGGGCGGCGGCGGCATTCAGAGCTTGCAACAGGAGACTGGAAAAGGCCTGAACATGCTGATGATCCTTTCCAGCGTGGTGTTGCTGATTGCCTGCGCCAACATCGCCAACCTGATGCTGGCCCGCGCCACCACGCGGCGCGCGGAACTGGCGGTGCGCATGGCCATGGGGGCCGGGCGCCGCCGTGTAATAGGCCAGATCATTACGGAGAGCGTGCTTTTGAGTTGCATTGGCGGACTTGCGGGCCTTGGCGTTGCCTATGCCGGATCGCGCACGATTCTTGCACTGGCATTTCCCGACGCACGCAACCTGCCCATCGATGCCAGTCCGTCATTACCTATTCTCGGGTTCGCCTTTATGGTTTCGCTGCTGACGGGCATCTTATTTGGCGCGGGGCCGGCGTGGCTTTCGTCGCATACGCAGCCGGCCGAGGCATTGCGCGGCGTCAATCGCTCGACGCGCGACCGCTCATCGCTTCCGCAAAAGGCGCTGGTCGTTTTCCAGGCCGCGCTTTCGCTGATGCTGCTGGCCGGAGCTATTCTGATGTCGAAGACACTAGCCAACCTGGAACACCAGAACTTCGGCATCGCCACGACCAACCGCTATGTTCTTCACTTCGATCCGGCGGGGGCCGGATACACCATCGATCGCGTCCCCGGACTCTACCGGCAGATCGAAGATCGCTTTAACGCCCTGCCTGGAGTCACTGCTTTCGGGCTGGCGCTGTATAGCCCGCTTGAAGGTGATAACTGGAGCGAATGTGTAATCCAGCAGGGACATCCCGCGCCGGGACCGAATAGCGATTGTGGGGCCACATGGGATCGCGTCAGCACGTACTTCCTCGATGCCATCGGCGTGCCCATGGTGCGCGGTCGGGGATTCACGGAGCAGGACACACAAGCGTCGCCGCAGGTGGCCGTGGTCAACGAGACCTTCGCGAAGAGATTTTTCCCCAACCAGGACGCGGTGGGCCAGCATTTTGGCATCGATATGCCGCAGTACTCAAGCAGCTTTCAAATAGCGGGCGTCTTTAAGGATTTCAAAATGAACAACCCGCGCGATCCTGTACGCCCGGTCTTCCTGCGACCGTTGGCCCAGCGATTCACCGGCTACAAAGAATCGGAAATGAATGCGGGCGAAGTGCAGTCGATGTTTATGAACGCCATGGTTCTAACCTTCAACCGGCCTCAGCAAAATGCGGATGCGTTGATTCGTCAAACGCTGGCCGGCGTCGACCCTGCGCTCACCGTCAGGGACCTTCGCACACTCGATGCGCAGGTGGCCGGCAACTTCAACCAGGACCGCCTGATTGCACGACTGACGAGCCTCTTCGGCATGCTGGCGCTGATTCTCGCTTCTGTCGGCCTCTACGGGGTCATGTCCTACTTCGTCGCGCGCCGTACCAGCGAAATCGGCATCCGTATGGCGCTGGGCGCGACGCGGACGAGCGTGGTGGCAATGGTGATGCGCGGCGCAATGTGGCAGATTCTCATCGGACTGGGCCTGGGCATTCCGGCCGCGCTGGTTGCGGGGCACATGATGGCGAGCCAACTCTACGGCGTAAAAGGCTTCGATCCGATGGCCTTGGCCGGTGCAACCCTGGTGCTCGGCCTCTGCGCCACCGTCGCGGGCTTTATCCCCGCCCGCCGCGCAGCTTCAATCGAACCCATGCAAGCACTGCGCACTGAATAAGGAGACGGAAAGTTGAACACGTTGCTCCAGGACGCTCGCTACGCGCTTCGCCAATTGCGCAAGTCGCCGGCTTTTACGCTCACCGTCGTTGTTACGCTGGCCTTGGGTATCGGCGCGAACGCCGCCGTGTTCACGCTCTTCGACCAAGTGCTGCTGCGCATGTTGCCGGTTGAAAAGCCGAAGGAACTGGTGCGTTTTGAGTGGACCGGAACGTTTTCAGGCTCTGCCAGCAGTTTTGGCGGAGACTCAAGAAACTACTTTTCCTATCCGATGTATAAGGACCTGCGCGACCAGAACCAGGCATTCGCCGGAATGCTGGCAGCCGACAAGACCCAGGTGGGCGTGTCGTGGCACAACCAGGCCGAGAACAAAGACGCGGAAATCGTTACCGGCAACTACTTCCAATTGCTGGGCCTCAGGCCCTCGCTTGGACGGCTGTTGACCCAGACCGACGATACGGCCAAGAACGCCAACCCCGTGGTCGTGCTCAGCTACGACTACTGGCATGCCCGCTTTGCAGCATCGCGCGATGTCGTGGGCCAGACGGTGCTCATCAACGGCCATCCCTTCACGATTCTCGGTGTGGCGCCGCAGAACTTCTCCTCCGCCATCGGGGGATACCGCCCCGGATTGTTCATTCCCATCAGCATGGTCGAAGTTGCCATGCCCGGCGCGGTGCCCGATGACAGCCTGAACAATCACCAGACCATCTGGCTGACCCTGGTGGCACGGCTCAAGCCGGGCATGACCATGCCCAAAGCCGAAGCTAGCCTTGGGCCGCTGTGGCACAGCCTGCGTGCACATGAACTGACTCTCTACAAGTCGGCTTCCGAGCGATTCAAGAAAGGCTTTCTCGACGGTTCGCGCCTACAGGTCAAGGACGATTCGACGGGCTTTTCACCGGATCGTGCCGAGTTGAAGACGCCGCTCATCATTCTCATGAGCATGGCATGCCTGCTGGTGACCATGTGCGCCATCAATGTGGCCACCCTGCTGCTGATTCGCGCCGCAAGCCGCGCGCGCGAAATGTCAATGCGCTATGCACTGGGCGCAAAGCGAAGCCGCATCGTTTCACAGTTACTGGTCGAAGGTGGCTTGCTCGGCGCGGCTGGAGCCGTTGCCGGACTTGCCCTTGCGCCCACGGTCGCCGCCTTCCTGGTGCGCCTGATGACGAACTCAGACCCCGGCAGCGAGCCTTACTCCGCCTCGGTCGACGGGCGTGTGCTGATGTTTACGGTGGGAATCTCTTTCGTAACCAGTCTGTTCTTCAGCATCGCTCCCGCGCTTCATTTCCTGCGTCCTGACCTGGCGCAGGCGCTCCGCCAGAATACTGGAACTGCATCCAAAGGCTCGCAGCGCTTTCGCAAGCTGGCTGTGGGTGCACAGATCGCGCTCAGCGTATTGCTGCTGGGCGGTGCAGGCCTGTTTGTGCGCACACTTGAAAACCTGCGCCACCAGCCGGTCGGTTTCGAGACTGCGAATCTCGCTACCTTTTCCCTTGACCCAACCAGTTCCGGTTACGGCTCAGATCGCGCGATGCAAATTGAAATCAGCGCGCTGGATGCGCTGCGCCGGATTCCTGGCGTATCAAACGCTGCCGCAACTACCGACCCCGAACTGATGGGAAACACGTCCAGATCCAGCTTCATAATTCAGGGCTATAAGCCGGCTGAAGACGAACACTTGCACTTTGAATTTGAGTGGATCACTGCCGGTTACTTTGCCACGCTGCGGCAGCCTCTGCTGGCGGGCAGGGAGTTCACGTCTTCGGACGCGGAGGCAGCGCCGAAGGTTGCGGTCGTCAACCTGTCCCTTGCCAAGCGTTTCTACGGTTCGGCGCAGAACGCATTAGGCCGCGCTTTGGGTGAAGGCGGAGACGACGGATCAAAGCCCGACACCACCATCGTCGGCGTTGTGGGCGACGTGAAACACGCCAATCTACGCACCGACATTGGCCCTGCGGTTTACAGGCCTTATCAGCAGCAAAAGCATCCCGGTGGCGCCGAGTTCTACGTGCGCACCGTGCAGCCGCCGGAGACCGTGGAAGCGGCCATCCGGCAGACGATTCATCAGCTCGACGCCACATTGGTCGTCGATGGCCTGCGCACCATGGAGCAGCAGGTAGACGCCCGCGCCGCCGACGTGCGGGCTCTGGCCTTTTTGTCCATCGGCTTTTCAGTGCTGGCTATGGTGTTGGCCGCTGTGGGGCTCTATGGTGTGTTGGCCTACTCCACTGAGCAGCGCACTCGCGAGATTGGCGTACGGCTGGCGCTGGGCGCGCAACGATCGAGCGTAGTGGTGCTGGTGGTTCGTGAGATGACCATCATCGCCGGGATCGCCACAGTGATTGCACTGCCGTCCGTTGTGGCCCTGGCTCGTCTCTTCCGCAGCCAACTCTACGGTGTAGCTGCATTCGATCCTGTTACTCTCGCCGCGGCGGTGATTTTGACCGCTTTGATGGTTGGCCTGGCCGCGGCATTACCGGCGCGGCGCGCCGCATCCGTCGAGCCGATGCAAGCGCTGCGCACCGAGTAACTAACCGATTAACCAGTTATTGAAACGGAGTAACTCAACATCATGATCGAACTGAAAAATGTAGAACGCAGTTACAAAGCCGGGCACACTGAAACCTGGGTGCTGCGCCGCATCGGGCTCACCATTCGGGAGGGCGAATTCGTTACCGTGATGGGACCGTCGGGAGCAGGGAAGTCATCGCTGCTGAACGTGCTGGCTCTGCTGGATGACGGCTGGCTGGGCGAGTATTGGTTTGGCGAGACGCCGGTGCACACGCTCAACCGCAGGCAGCGCGCCGATCTCGCACGCCAGCGCATCGGAATGGTCTTCCAGAGCTATCACTTGCTCGACGACCTTACCGTGGCCGAGAACATCGACCTGCCGCTCAGTTACAAGAACCTGCCGGCGAAAGAACGGCAGGGCATGGTGGCCGACATTCTCGATCGCTTTCAAATTGTGGCAAAAAAAGATCTGTTTCCCAATCAGCTTTCGGGAGGACAGCAGCAACTGGTGGGCGTCGCGCGCGCCGTGGTTCACGCTCCCGCGTTGCTGCTGGCCGATGAGCCCACCGGCAATCTGCACTCCACGCAGGCCCGCGAGATCATGGAACTCTTTTGCGAACTTAACCGCCAGGGCACGACCATTGTGCAGGTTACGCACTCTGAGGAAAACGCGCGCTACGGCAAGCGCATCCTCGAACTACGCGATGGGTGGCTCACGCGCGACGAAGCCGTGCCGGCCAGGACAACGGAGGACGCACGGTGAGCTATTTGAATACACATTCAGCGAGACGAATTCAAGCCTGGACTGCAGTTTTCCTGTTGCAGGCGAATATGGCTCTTGCTGTGGAACCCGTTTCCTCAGCCGCATCTGCCCAGGCGCCCGCGACCGCATCCGCGGAAGCTCCGCAAAACTTCGTTCCCTTTCAACAGTTGCTGCGCCCGTCCCGCAATCCGGTCGATGCGTATCGCGGAAAGTCCGTAGCGCCGCCCAGCTTGGCGAACTCCGTTCGGCTCTCTTCTCTTATCCGCGAGGGGAAGCTATATCTGTCATTGCACGACGCCATCGATCTGGCGCTTGAGAACAACCTAGACCTGGTTATCTCGCGCTATAACTTGCCCATTGCGCAAATGGACATCCTGCGTACCCAGGCCGGGAGCTACCCGCGCGGAGTCAATACGGGCGTAATCTCCGGAACGCCCGGTGGCGCGGGACTCAGCAGCGCTTTTGCAGGCGGCAATGGCGGCGGCGCAGGCGGTACTTCAAGCGGTGCGGGCGGCGCGGGTGCGGGCAGTTCCGGTCTCGTTCAGTCCACCCTGGGCACGGGCACCACGGTCAATACCTATGATCCCTATATCCAGGCGCAGACCTATGTGGATCACACCACGCAATTGTTGCCCAACCAGACACTCTACGGAGTGCCCGTGATCCACCTCAACACCATCCTGGGCAATTTGACCTATCAGCAGGCGTTTCCTACTGGGGCAGCCATCCAGGTGATGTTCAACAACAACCGACAAACCACCAACAGCCCCAATAACACTCTGAATCCACAGCTCAACTCGTATTTCGAGTTCTATGCGCAGCAGCAGTTGCTGGCAGGCTTGGGCTTTGGCCCCAACCTTCGCTATTTGCGGATCGCCAAGACCAACCAGAAAGTTGGCGACATCGCCTTCAAGGCGCAGGTTATTGCCACCGTGACCCAGATCGCCAACCTGTACTGGGACCTGGTGAGCGCTTATGATGACGAGCAGGTCGGCGAGCGTTCCGTGACGTTCGCCACCCAGACATTGGACACCGCGCGCAAGCAGCTAGAGGTTCAGGCCATCCCGGAGATGGATGTGCTGAAGGCCGAGGGCGATTTGGCCACGCGCCAGCAGGATCTTACCGTCTCCCGCACCAATCTCGAGCTGCAAGAGCTTTACATGAAGAACGCGATCACACGCTCGCTCGACGACCCCATCCTGCAAGAGATGCCGGTAGTTCCGACCGACAAGATCGGCGGCCGGGTCGAGACCAGTTCAACCTCGATACAGGATATGATCGCGGATGCGCTCAATAATCGCACCGAGTTGCAGGAGTCGAGCCTGGTCCTCAAAAACAGTGAACTCAGCCGCAAGACAGCCCGGAATGCGCTCTTGCCGCAGCTTAGTGTGTACGGGTTCTATGCCGGTACCGGATACGGGGGCACGCCTAACCCATTGCTTACCAAGAGTGGTGTAGACCTCAACGTGCCTGCTGGTTATGGGGGTACGGTGGATAATGCGTTCAACTACTCCTCGCCCGAGTACCAGGTGGGCTTTCAACTTGCCGTTCCATTGCGCAATCGCATCGCCAAGGCCGACCAATACCGCACCGAGCTTGAATACCGGCAGTCGCAGGTCTATCTGGAAGAACTGAAAAAACGCATTCGCATCGAAGTACGCAACGCGGTTTATGCTCTTGAGCAGGGCGTTAGCCGGGTAGATGCGGCCCGCAAAGCGCGCGACCTGGCGCAAAGGACCCTGGACATCATGCAGAAGGAGCAGAAGCTCGGAGTCGGATCGAACCAGCAGACCCTCTCTGCCGAGCATGATCTGGCTGTCGCCGAGTCGGCGCTGGTCACCGCTGAGACCGCTTACGAAAAAGCGCGCATCGAAGTGCGGCGCGCCACCGGCTCAGTGCTTGACGACTACGGCATCTCGATTGCCGAGGCCAAAGCCGGCGTTGTGGAGGCGAGCCATCCCTAGCACGCAAGAGCGAATTCGAGTTCTGGTCGCCGACGATCAGCCGCATATCCTCGAGGCCGTGGAGTTGCTTCTGCAGCCCCAAGGCATTCATGTGGACTGCGTGCGTTCGCCGCAACTGCTGATGGAGGCTCTGGCGCACAGCGACTACGATGTGCTGCTGATTGACCTGAACTACACGCGCGACACGACTTCAGGTAAGGAGGGCCTCGATCTTCTGGCGCGTTTGCAAGAGATTGACCCTCGTTTGCCGGTCATCGTGATGACGGCGTGGGGCAACATCGATCTGGCCGTCGAGTGCATCAAGCGCGGCGCCCGCGACTTTATTCAGAAGCCGTGGGAGAACGAGCGTCTACTCTCGCTGGTCCGCGTGCACGCCGAGCTGCACCAGGCGCTGCGCCGAGCGCGTCAACTGGAGCTTGAAAACCGCCTGCTTCGCGCCGAGGGCATGCCGGAGTTTGTGGCCACCGCGCCCTCAATGCGGCCGGTGCTTGAGCTGATTGCGCAGGTTGGTCCCTCTGACGCCAACGTCCTTATCACCGGGGAACATGGTACTGGAAAGGAGATCGTCGCCAAGCTGCTCCACGCCGCTTCGCCGCGGGCACGCCAGGCACTGGTGGCGGTGAACGCCGGCGGACTTCCCGAGGGCACCTTTGAGAGCGAGATATTTGGCCACGTGAAAGGCGCATTTACCGACGCACGCACCGACCGCGTCGGCCGTTTCGAGCTGGCCAATGGCGGCACACTTTTCCTTGACGAAATTGCAAACGTTCCCCTGCGCCAGCAGGCAAAACTGCTTCGCGTGCTCGAATCAGGCGAACTGGAGCGCGTGGGCTCGTCGCAGACCAGGCGCGTGGATGTGCGCATTCTCTCCGCCACCAATGCGGATCTGCACGAGGAGTGCGTGAGCGGCAACTTCCGCGAGGACCTGCTCTTTCGCATCAACACGGTGGAGATCCACCTGCCCCCCTTGCGCGACCGGCGTGAGGATATTGCGCTGCTGGCCATGCACTTTCTCAATCGCAACCGCGCGCGCTATCGCAAGCAGGTGACAGGCTTCTCCGCGGCAGCCATGCAGCAGATGATGCAGTATTCCTGGCCCGGCAATGTGCGCGAGCTTGAGCACACCGTGGAGCGGGCGGTATTGCTGTGCCGCGGTGACGAGGTTGAGCCAGCCAGCCTCAGCATTACTGCCGCCCGCACCGCCACGCCGTCGTTTGAAAACATGAGCATCGACGAGGTCGAAGCCCTGCTGATCCGCAAGGTATTGCGCCGCTGCGACTCGAACATTTCGCAGGCCGCCGAGGCCCTGGGCCTCAGCCGTGCGGCTCTCTATCGCCGTATCGAAAAATATGGCCTATGAGAACGATGCACGCAGGCGGAAGCGCTCGGTGGTGCGCCGGGCGTGGTTGTATTGTCTATTGCTGGTGCTCCCGGGGCTGATCTTTGCCGCCATTCTCATCTACCGTCGCCAGATGGCCGCAGCGCCGGCCATTCTTCTTGTCTCGTGCCTGCTTCTTTACCTGGTTCTGATCGCCGCTGCGCTGATTGAAACTCTCACCCGCCCTTTGCAGACACTCTCCAACGTAGTGTCGTCATTGCGCGAGGGCGATTACTCTTTTCGTGCACGCGGCGCAGCCTCGCCGGACGCGCTTGGCGAACTGGCCGCGGAGATCAACGCGCTTGCCGACCTGCTGCAGAAGCAGCGCGTGCGCTCTCTTGAGGCCACCGCACTTCTGGCGCGCATCCTGGAGGTCATGCATGCGCCGCTGTTCGCTTTCGACCGCGACGATGTGCTGCAACTAGTCAACGTGGCCGGTGTGCAATTGCTGGGCGCGCCGTATTTTCGTTGCTTTGGCCGTACCGCCCGCGAACTGAAGCTGGACGATCTGCTCGCCGCGCCCGACCAGAGCATTCACTCGTTTGGCTCCAAACCGACGCGCTGGTTGCTGCGCAAGGCTACGTTTCGCCAGGATGGTGCACCGCACACACTGCTGTTGCTTGCCGACGTAAGCCAGCCCCTGCAGGAAGAGGAGCAAACTGCCTGGAAGCGCCTGATCCGCGTGCTGGGTCACGAACTCTCGAACTCGCTGGCGCCCATCAAGTCCATCGCCGGCAGCTTGCTGGCTCGCGTGGACCGGATCGAGTCCGACGAGGATACGGTGCGCGACTTCCGCCGCGGCCTGGGTGTGGTGGAGAGCCGCGCCGATGCCCTGCATCGCTTCGTGCAGTCTTATCGGCAGCTCGCGCAGTTGCCTCCTCCGCGGTTCCGGCCCGTGCAGGCCGCGCCACTGCTGGAGCGGGTGGCGCTACTGGAGCAGCGAGTAAAAGTCGAGCTCGATCCCGGCGCTGCAGCGACTCTCGATGCCGATCCAGATCAGTTGGAGCAGATGTTCATCAACCTCTTGCGAAATGCCGTGGACGCGTCGCTGGGCAACGGAGCGCAACCGGTGCGCCTGAGTTGGCGGCTCGATGGATCGAACCTACTGGTGGTGATTGAAGACCGAGGCCTGGGCATTGCCAACACAGAGAATTTGTTTGTGCCGTTCTATACCACCAAGCCGGAAGGGAGCGGTGTAGGCCTGGCCCTGGCGCAGCAGATCGCCCGCGCCCACGGCGGCGAAGTCCGCTTGCTGAATCGCGAAGATGGCGACGGCGCACGCGCCATCGTCCGGCTACCTGTTGCATAGCCCTGGAACTGCTATGCCCAAGGCAAGCGGGTGCTCTCCATCTGACCAATCTCAGTCGCTTCAACGCAGTTACGCCCGTTGTTCTTGGCGCGATACAGAGCTGCATCGGCTAGTTGAATCATGGCCTCATACTTCTCTGGAAAACCCGCGGCCACACCAAAACTGGCGGTGAGCGAGAACGTCACGTCGCCGGCCACCACACGCGCTTCCTGCACTGCCATGCGCAGCTTTTCTGCGCGCTGCCTGGCGGTGGGCGGGCTGGAGCCAGGCAGAACCAACAGGAACTCCTCACCCCCGTAGCGGCCTACCCAGTCGTATCTGCGCACGTGGCGCTGGAAGATCGCACTGACTTCCTTTAGAGCCAGGTCGCCAGCGCGGTGGCCTAATGTGTCGTTGATGCGCTTGAAGTGGTCCAGATCGACCATGATCACGCTCAGGGGCGTGCCTTCACGCTGGGCGCGGTCCACCTCTCCGCGCAGCCTCTCCACAATAATGCGATGGTTCCACAAGCCGGTGAGGTCGTCGTGCTCCGCAAAGTGGCGCATCTGATCCCGGGTTCGAACCAATTCGCCCTTTTCGCGCTCGAGGTCGATGGTTCGCAGCATCACCGCTTCTTCAAGATGTTCCTTCTGGCGTACCAGTTGTCCGACCCGCCGACGCCAGGCGAGCATCACCAGAGGAACAGGCAGCACCAGAAGCAAGATCTGCAGCAAGCGGCTCTGCCACCAGAGCGGAACGATGCGAAAGGAGAGGACTGCGACTGGCGAAACAGCGTTTCCCGCTGAATCTGCCGCGGCCACTTCAAAGCGATAGCTGCCGGGCGCCAGATCACGGTAACGCACACTCATCTCGTGTGAGCTCTCCCAATCCGATTGCCGGTCTCCAATTAACCGGTAACGGATCGCGACATCGTGCATATTCCTGAACGAGAGCATGGCCATCGAAATCGCCAGCGCACCAGAGCTCCATTTGACTTCGGCCCCGTTGTTGATTGCAACCGTGCCGTAGGTCACCTGGGAGAATACCGGGGCGGGCGGCGAACCAGCGGTAGCGGTCTGAGGCGAGATCAGGTGGCTTAGGCCGCCCGATGTGCCAATCCACATGCTGCCGTCTTTATCTTCATCGAGCGCAAAGCTATCGGTGTCGTTCCAGATTAGCCCGTCGTCCTCTGTGAAGCTGCGCCAGCTGTGGCCATCGAAGACGCTCACGCCCTCGTCCTGGCCCACCCACACCCAACCGCGATGATCGACCACCAGCGAGACCAACTCTTCCGAAAGAAGGGGCGGACGGCCAAAATGCTCCGCCTTAACGACCCGGTACCCGCTTACCTGCAACCGCATCAGGTCCTGGGATGGCCCAGCGATCCAGACATTCCCCTTCGAATCCACGGCAACCAGGTCAGGCTTCGCGCCGGATTGTCCCGGATCGATCCGGTGCCAGCCGCTCCCATCGCGCATGAAGAGACCTTGGTCAGAGGTCAACCACAGCTTTCCCGACGAATCCAGGTTCAAATCGGTCACGCGCTGGTGCGGATTGACGAAGGCCGCATCCTCAACCAGGCGCGGTTGGGGGTTGAACCCATCCAGACTGACCAAGAATAGTCCGCTACTGGTAGCCACCCAGAGGCGATGTGCACCGTCGGCCTGGATGCCGTAAACCTCTGGCAGCTTCCATTGGGCTCCCATCAGCGTGTAGGGATCGATGCGGGTCAGACTGCCCGCCATGCTGCCCATCCAGATGGCTCCGTCTGAAGTCACTTCCAGCGATCCAGCGCGGGCGGTCTGAATGGCGGACGCCCGCCACGGTCTTGGAGTGCTTCCACCGGCGGGAATATAGTCCAGCCCTGACTCCGTGGCGATCCACAATCGGCCCTGGTGGTCGCGCGTCGATGCCCAGATCAGGTCGTCGCTCAAACCGTCGGCGGCGGTGTAGCCCTCCCAGCGGTCCTGACCCACCCAGCGTCGCAGTCCGTGACCCACGACTCCCATCCACACTGAGCCTTCGCGATCTACAAACAGGTTCTGGATTTCGAACCGGGAAAGACCGTTGCGCTCGGTGACCATGCGCCAATGGTCCTTTTCCCACAATCCGAGGTCTGAACCTTGCGAAGTGAGGATGCGGCCCTGTTCATCTTCGGCCAAGGCGGGGTAGGCCTCAGAAAGGACTGGACCAGGAAGATCGTGGAGCAGAAAGCGGCTCCCGTCCGGCAGCAACTCGCCCGCATGAGCGTGGCCCCGGAGCCAGATATGCCCGTTACGCGCTAACAGCAGGCTTTGCCAGCGATCCTGGGGAAGCCCCAGCGAATCGCGCATCCGCGTGGTCCTGCCGTTCGCCAGCCGGCACAGGTCATCGTCGCACCCATACCACAGTGCACCATCGGCACCGTATAACACACTCCAGATAGTGTCGCCATCCAGGTTCATGGGCTGGGCTATCCATCTGTCGGTAGCCACGCGCCGGAACAGATAGGCCCCGTTCCCCGCCGCGGTCACCACTTGGCCTGAACTGTTCGCTGTGAACGCCGACCCAGCCTGGTGCGAAAATTCGTGTATCGACGCCTGAGACTGCATCGCGGCAAACCGGCCGTCGCTCCGCTGAAAGTAGATGCCTTCGGCCGTTCCTACCCAGAGAGTTCCATCGGGAGCGACAAAGAGATTACCGATGATGCGTTCGGGCAGTCCCTCTGCCGCGTCGTAGCGGCTAAACTGGCTGCCATCGTAGCGGTAAAGTCCGTTCTGCGTGCCTACCCAAAGGTATCCTGTGCGGTCCTGCGCCAGGCAGGTGATGTTCAGGTTGCCCAACCCGTTGCTGTACTCGCGAAAACTGTAGCGCTGTGCCGCGGACACCAGCGATGCCAGGCAGCACACCGCAAACAAGGCAAGAACTCGCCTCAGTGCACTACCCGGATTGAATCGGTCAGTTCGCATTGCCCGGTCTCTTAGCGCGCCTGCATCAACGTGTGAATCCTTGGCAGCCACCCTTGCTTTGCTGTTTCAATCTGAGCGCGCGAGGCCATGCAAGAGTGGCGACTTCTGGATTCGGTTCCCTCACTATAAACTGAGTCCGCCCCTGCGGACATGCAACTTTGGTCTAAAGTAATGTTACGAAGAGGGTTGCCGGACGAGGGCAACAAGTTGGTTCTGGCGCTTTCGCATCTGCTCAATCGCAGACCAGCGCGGCTTGGGGAAAGGGCGCAAAGCCTACGCTTTCAGGGTGCGGAAGTGCATCGTTCTCGCTCTCCGACTGCGTCTGGAAGAATTTGTCTACCTGAGTGAGCACTTCCGGACCGGTGCGACTTTGGTAAATGGCTGCGCGCAGTTTTGCGCCACCCGGCACGCCATGAGTGAACCAGGTGGCGAACTGCTTCATTTTGCCGGCGGTCTCGCCCATGCGAGCGTCGCGGGGCAGGTCCTTTGTAGCTTCGGCCTCGTCCAGGAGCATTTGAAAATACGCACGAATCATCCGGTAGCGGTCCTCCACCGTGGGGTGCACATAGCTGCCGGCCGCAGTGTATTGGGCGATCTGCCTGAAAATCCAAGGGTTCGAGGGCGCGGCCCGTCCGATCATCACAGCATCGCATCCGGTTTGCGCCACCATGGCTGCCGCATCCTCAGGGGTACGGATGTCGCCGTTTCCGATTACCGGAATGGCGACCGCCTGCTTTACAGCGGCAATCCACCCCCACTGCGCCTGACCCGAGTAGCCCTGTTCGCGAGTTCGGGCGTGCAGTGCCACCGCATCGAGCCCTTCTTCCTGGGCCATGCGGGCCAGTTCCACGCACACGATCTGGCTGTCGTTCCAGCCCGTCCGGAACTTGACGGTGAAGGGAATGGTGACCGCCTTGCGCAGGGCGCGAAAGATCTCGCCGATGCGGGGCAGGTCTCGCAAGAGGCCCGAGCCGCCGTTGCAGCCCACTACCCGTTTGGCCGGGCAGCCGAGATTCAGGTCCACCAGGTCGAAACCCGTATCCTGCACAATCCGCGCAGCCTGGGCCAGTGTTTCAGGGTTTGACCCAAACAATTGCGCGCCGATGGGGTGCTCGTCGTCGTAGAAGGCAAGGTAGCGCCGCCGCTTGGACTCGCGCATGCGCGACAAGCCATCGGCAGAGGTGAATTCCGTCATCAGCAGCCCGCAGCCCGACTGGCGGTTGGTAACGTCCGAGTCGATCGCGGCTAGGTCCGAGGCCAGGTCCGGATTTCGGACGGCTTCGGGGATAGCAGCCGGGTTTGCATTGGTGCTGAACAGGCTGGCATGACGAATGAAGCGCCGGAAGACCGTGTCCGTAACTCCGGCCATGGGCGCCAACACCGTGGCTGGCGACACCACGACCGGCCCCAAGCGCACCTCAGCCGGTACCCGCGCCTCGGCGGGCATCTGGTGCTCCCTGGGGTTGTCCCAGTCCTTCTTTACAGTGAAGCCTTTGCCAGCCATAAGTGCAGTCTTTAGTGCCCACTTCCCACAGAAGAACTACCCCTAACGAACGTGGGCCTCCGCTGTGGCGGAGGCCCCATGGTACCAGCCGCTGGCCGCGGCGAAGTTACTTGGCGGGCGCTACCACGCCGGCCTTTGCATACTTGCGGCGGAAGCGCTCCACACGGCCCGCCGTGTCCACCAGTCTCTGCTTGCCGGTAAAGAACGGGTGGCAAACCGAGCAGATTTCCACGTGAATGTCGCCCTTGTGGGTCGAACGGGTCTCAAAGTTGTTTCCGCAGGCGCACATCACGCGCACCGCAGCGTAATTGGGATGAATCTTTTCCTTGGGCATCTCTCGAAGACAGACCTTTCCTGCAATGAATCTATTGTAGGTGGAAACTGGCGGTTGCGCAATGGAACGATGGATGGGTTCGGCGAGGAGAGAAGAGGGAAACAGGTGGCCGTGGAGTGGGAAAATGCCGGTCCCGGTCCGGTCATTTTGCTCGCGACCCTGAAACTGGAAACGATCTAATGGAGCTTGACAACAAAACTGTGAAAAGGGCTTGGAACGGCCGGTGAGGGGGACGAGGCCGCCTACCTTTTGCCCGGCCACCCCGCGGGCGCGAGAACGAGGGCACCCATCTATGTGGCTGGGCCAGGCAAAAGATCCACGCGCCGTCGAACCGTTGATCGCAACGTTGAAGGATGAATTTGGCATAGTCCGGGCAGCGGCTGAGGGCGCGCTGCCTCGTTCAGGTCTGGCTGGATGTTGGGTCAGGCGAAATGCTAACCCACCCTTTGGTCCAGTGCTGACCAGCCGGATACATCGCCGGCGCTGGAAACTTCCACTTCAGAATCCCACGCGAACGGTGATTATTTCGAAAGGTTTCACGGGCACAATTACCTTTGTTTCCTTGATCGCAAATGATCGCGAAGGTACGAACTTATCCCATTCCATCATGTCGGTTTCATTCGCTGTCCGTGGACTGCGAGTGAAGTTGAGAACGGCGTTCGTGGTTTTTCCCTCGGTCTCATACAGCCGGACGATGTACTCGTTTGTATCCTCTGCTTTCTTAACCGATTCCACTGTGACGCTCGATGGGGCTACGTCGAGCACACTATAAGAGGTCGCAAGCTGTCCGGCATGGGAGAGTTCTGACTTTGCCAAAAGTGGTTCGTTGAACTCAGCTGCCCGCCGGGTAGCGTTGGCGTCCTGCCAGGCGCCGCGATGAGGAACGAGTGCGTATTTGATGTGGTGGATGCCCACGATCGGGTCGTCAGATTGGTCTGACCACGTCTCGGGCGTCCCTGGGTACCCGCGGCGCGGACCGCGAATCAGGCTCATGCGCAGCGTGTTCTCTTCGTACGAAAATCCATACTTCGTATCGTTGAGCAAAGCCACCCCGTAATCACCGGTCTGGTTGCTGACGTCCGCCCAGCGTTGCCCGGCCACTTCGGTTTTTGTGCGATCGGCGATTTCCCATCCTCGCGGAGGCGCTGTCAGCCGGATGCCCGGGTCCTCTTTCAATGTGTAATCGAATCGCTGAATGGCACCATAGGGAATTTCGTAAGTCGCGTAAACACTCTTGAGATTGACCGGGAAAGCTACTTTGGCGAAGCGATACTTTTCATGCCAGTCGACACTGAGTTCGAAATCCACGCGATCCATGTGGCTGTAGAGAACGATATTCTGAACGAACGTTGATTCGCCGAAGGACTTCTTCACTTGCACGACCGTACGGATCGGTCCGGTTTCGACTACTTTGACACTCTCGGCTTTTTCCAGCTTGTTATCCGCACCAAGATAGATATTCCACGCCGGCTCGCCGTCAGGGGCATTCGCAGGTTTGTCTTCCCAGACTTCCAACGCCGCGCCAGGATTGTCCTCACGCAGGAAGTTTGTTTCCATACCTTTCTTCTTCAATGACTTCACGTTGCCGGAGTCGGGATCAATGACAACTTCAATTTGGCTGTTTGCCAACGTGAGCCCCGAGACCACGAGGTCACTGGCAAACCCGGGCTGCTCTTGGCTGGCCACAACGCGATACTCCTTATACCCCATTCCCGGCACTTCTTCGGCAAGAAACAGTGCTTTCGCCGTCCCGCCTTCTCCCTCTAACTGGTAGGGCACGGCGTGTCCAGCGGGATCAACAATGTTGAAATGCTTGAACCCGGCAAAATACACCGCATCCAAGGAAACGATGCCGGTTCTTTGCCACGGCAAGGAGTTAAAGATCAGGGCGGCATGTCCCTCTCCCTGAGTGTTCACCTGCCTGGCAATGGTGGAGAGAGCTGAGTTCAGTATTTTTCCGCCTGCATACTTGATGTCGCCATAATCCGTCGCGGCATCGCGGTAGACTTCGGCAATCGAGGTACCATCGATGTTGTCGTGGACCTGTCCGAAGAGCACTTTCTCCCACAATTGCTGGAGGCTTTCCTGGGGGTAGGGCTGGCCAAATTGCGAGGCGAGCAAGGAGAATTTTTCCGCGTTCATAAGCAACACTTCGCACTGGCGATTGTCGCGCTTTACCTGCGAGTCAGTTGTGAAGGTTCCGCGATGGGTCTTAACGTAGAGTTCATCGTCCACCACGGGGAGACCCTTGCTCAACGGGAGCGCTTGGATTTCATGGAAGTAATCCAGAGCTTTGGTGAAGCGGACGGTGGGGAAGTTGGGGTCGTGCATCAGCGTCACCGCGCGATCCATCATATCGGGCATGGGGCCTCCCCCATGATCGCCCTTCCCATACAGAATTAAGAGCTTGTCTACGTGGTCCGTCGTCTCTAGGGTTTTCAGGTATTCCAACATCTGCTTGGGGTCAACCGGCTGGGAGTAGTCACCCACTGTGTGGAAGGCTAGAACCCGCGAGCCGTCCGGACCTTCCCACCAAAAGAGGTGATAAGGGAAGGGGATGGGCGGGTTGTTGCGTTCGACTTGCCATTTCAGCTTGTGCGTTACGAAATAGTCGATCCCGCTTTTACGGTAAATTTGGGGCAAGTTCCAATTGAAGCCGAAGGAGTCCGGCAGCCAGCCGATCTTGACGTCAACGCCGAACTTTTGTTTGAAGTATCGCTTCGCGTAGAGGTGCTGGCGCACCAGGGACTCGCCACTGGGAATGTTGGTGTCGTGTTCGGTCCACGAACCGCCCACAACCTCCCATTCACCTGCGGCAATTTTTTGAGAGATTTGCGTGAATAAATCCGGATAATAGCGTTCTGTCCACTGATAGGCCTGGGCGGCACTTTGTGCGTAGATCATGCCCGGATGGTCTTGTGCCATCTTGAAAACGCTCTCAATCGTCCGCGGGTAGACCTCATGAATTGTTTCACTACGGGGCCACAGCCAGGAGAGGTCGGTGTGGGCGTATCCCACCAGGTCAATCTCCCCTTTAGGCTTGGTTTGTCCGGCCATGCTCGCGGTCAAGAAGACCAGGACTCCCGCGAGCACAACCGGCAACCGCAACAGCGATCGTCCTATGCAGCGCAAGCGGCTTGCCTGGTGTGCGTTGGCGTACAAACCACCCGGGCAGGAGTTCGCGGATTGTTCTTCCATTCCTACCCCCATCTCCACACTGGTCATAAACAACATTTCACGCCCCCCTTCATGGCCTGCCCAATCCCCTCTACAAGTGAAGAGTTAGTGTAGCGCGGAGAGCGGTTGAGCTGTCTCGCCGCTGTAGTCGTTCCTGGTGATTTCGCAGTATGCTCGCACCCACTATATTTCTCATGCGCAAGGCAGTCAGTCCTCCGTGGTCAAATTCGTTGACGCTTTCTTCAATCTGACGCCACTCGGTCTGTTGCCGGACGAACTGAAAGCGCGCGAGATCGGCGAAGAAGAATTCGGGCAGAAGGATCTTGGGCCTGAGGATGCGCTGACCCCGGGAATCTCGGATCTGCTGGATGCGTTCAGTCCGCCGCGGCTGATCGGGAGCAAACGTGAGCTTCCAGCATCCTATGTAACGGTGCCCGGGACGCTGATCAGCAGTCTGCCGCTAGCGAGCGGGTACGGTTGCAAGGACCTGGGAATCACCACTACAGACATCCTGCAAGGAATCGCGAACACAATTCCCGCGGACTTTAATCCGCGGCCTAACACCAACCTCAACCCGTAACGGATTTCAGAATCGGCCGGGCGTTCGTTGCCAGGCCGATTCGGCGCATACGGGGCATGAAATGCCAGATGACCGACGCGTTTGATCTTAGCCAGAAGAAATGGACCTTCAAGGCCGTGCCGTCGGGCTTGCTGGCTTCAACAACGCTGCCCATTCAAAAGAGTGCCTATGACGACGCGGCTTTGATTAACCATCTTGAGCCGCTTCACAACTCGGCATGGTGGGCAGAGTAGGCCAAGGGCATGGATTTCTAAGTCGAAGACCAGCTCGACTCGGCAAAATGCAGCCGCATTCTTTGGACTGGAACGATGGGCGACATGCCTTATCCGACTACGCGCAGCGGGCTTGATCTGCGGACCAACCGCGGCGAATTGTTGAGGAACTTCCAAGAGCGCAAGGCTGCACAGCGGCGGCCCTCGGAGAATAACCGGAAGGCTTCGTCCACGACCGAGGCAAATGTATCATCCATGTAATGCCTGAGCAGAGATGGGGGCAGGGCGTTGCACAGCCTGCCTCCGCTCATGCACGAGGTGCAAGCAGGCTCGTTGTGAGGCCAAAATGAGATTCGCTCATCCTATTACTTCAATGTCTTCTCTATTTACGCTCGGAGCGGCTGCTTTGCTGCTCATTTGTTTCGCAACTCAGGGGCTGGCACAGATAGACCGTACCGGCTTGAACGGCACCGTCACCGATTCCGCCGGCGGAGTCATCCCGGGCGTTCACGTCGTGGTTTACATGCCGGACACCGGTTCGATTCGTGAGACCGACACTTCGCGTGCCGGAACATACGAAGTTCCCGAACTCCCGATTGGGAGCTATACGGTCACCTTCACGGGCAACGGCTTCGCAACACTGACTTTCAATCAAGTGATCCAGATGCTGGGGCAGACACGCACGCTCGATGCGGTGATGCGGGTTGCCACGGCCACGCAGCGAATCAGCGTTTCCAGCATAGCCCCGCAACTCGACGAGACGACCGACTCGCTCGGCTCCCGCACAGAGGCGAAGCAGGTAGACGATCTGCCACTGAACGGGAGAAATTGGTCCACCCTGACAGCACTTGCACCTGGCGCGGTCGACACCGGCGGAAGCAACCAGCGCAGCATTCGCTTTGCCGGCCGAGGACTCGACGACAACAACTTCACCTACGACGGCATCGACGCGACCAATATTGTCAATCAGGCACAGCAGCCCTTTGTCAGGATCGCCATTTCCACAGATGCCATCCAGGAGTTCCGCATCGACACCATGCTCTTCACAGCGGAAAACGGAAGCACGCCGGGTGGCCAGGTGGCCGTAGCCTCGAAGTCGGGTTCGAACACGCTGCATGGCGATCTGTTCGAGTTCCTCCGCAACGATGTCTTCGACGCCCGTGAGCCCATTCTCCGTGTCAGACTTCCATTTCGCCTTAACCAATTCGGAGGGGGCATGGGTGGAAAGATCATCCGCGACCGAAGCTTTTTCTTCTTCACTTACGAAGGGTTGCGTCAAACGTATGGCCAGCCGCTGCTGGGTTATGTTCCAAGCCCAACGTTCGGGGCTCAGGTGGCTGCCGCAAATCCGCTGCTGGCGCCGATCATCGCCGCTTATCCCACTACAGGATTAACATCCGTTGCAGGAAATCCGGATGAAAGCGAGTTTGCCGGGTCCGGACGTCAGCTAGACCACGAGGACTCCGCCATGCTGCGGCTGGATCACCGCTTTTCGCCGGCCGACACAGCATACCTGCGCTTCAACTTCGATACCGCTTACAGCGATGCGCCAATCGCCGAAGGCGGGAGCTATTTGAACGACAGGCAACTGATTACTTCCCGTCCCGTCAATGGCGAACTCGAAGCGATGCACATCTTCTCAGCGCGGCTGGTGAATGAACTAAAGTTCGGTTTCAATCGCGGCAACGTCTACACCACCAACCAGGGAGTCACCAACATCCCTTACACGATCGCCGTCTCAGGATTCACGACGCTCGCCGGGAACCAAATGAAGATCGGCGTGGGGAATTCGTTCTCTTATATCGATAACCTCACGATGGTCCGCGGGGCTCACACGCTCAAACTCGGCGCGGAGATTCGCCGCATCCAACTCAACCAGGGCAATACGCCGTCGGGAGCTATTGCTTATTCGTCGACTGCCAGCTTCCTGGCGAACTCTGTCAGCTCTGCCTCCTACGCTGCGGAGTTGCCCGTGAATGGACTGCGCAAAACAGAGGCCTACTCCTATGCTGAAGACGAGTGGAAAGTCCGACCCAATTTCACGCTGAACCTGGGTGTCCGCTATTCCTTCTACAGCGTGTTCAGTGAAGTCAATGGCAAGGCCATCCCCTTCGACTTCTCTACCTGCGGTGCGGTGGGCTTCTGCGGAGCGGGCGCCAGCTTCGGCAATCCCAACACGCTCGATGTGGATCCGCGCGTTTCTGTTACCTGGGCTCCCGCCGCATTGCACAGCAAGACGATCATGCGCAGCGGTTTCGGCCTCTACCACGGCGATGGTCAGTTGGACGATCAGAATCTGCCCATCAACAATGAGGTCGGCCGCTATTCCTTGAGCGCCAAGACAATCCCGAATCTCTCCTACCCCGTCACTCCGTTCCTGAACGGCCCTGGCACCGTTTCGCCACGGGACATGGATCGGAATCGCAAAGACATGTATGTCAGCCAGTGGGGATTCTCGGTACAGCAGGCTCTTCCACGCAACTTCGTCGGCACACTTTCCTATGTAGGCAGCAAGGGCACTTATTTGTTGACTACTTCGTATCTGAACCTCATCGATCCTGTCACCGGCGTGCGCCCCAATGCGAACTTTGGCCAGGTCGAGTACCGCGGAAATATCAACAACAGTTCTTATCAGGGTTTTGTCGCCAGTCTTCAGCGCAGCTTTTCGCACGGATTGCTCGTGTCGGCCAACTACACCTATTCCCACGAAATCGACCAGGACGCCGCGGGTGGCGGCGATTCGGATTTCCCAGAGAATCCCGCCTGCCTGGCTTGCGAGCGCGCTGCAGGGGACTTCGATGTACGGCATGTATTGAATGCCAGTACCGTCTACGATCTTCCCTTCGGCCCCGGACGAGAATTCCTTTCCCGACCGGGAATCACAAGCGCGATCTTCGGCCGCTGGAGTTTGACCGACATCGTCGCGGCCCGCACCGGCCTGCCGATCAACGTTGCCGTAGACCGCTCAAGCTCATCGGTGGCCACTGGTTACACGACCAATCAGCGACCCAATCTGGTTCCGGGTGTTTCTCTCACCCCTCCGGGCGGAAAGTCGATTGGGAACTGGATCAATATTGCGGCCTTCGCTCCAGTCATAGGATCGGGGTATGGCAACGAGCCGCGGAATGTGGGCCGCGGTCCGAATCTTTGGCAGACCGATCTGGGGGTCGCCAAACGCATTCCGCTCTCAGAGCAAGCGCAACTCCAGTTCCGGGGCGAGTTCTTCAACCTGTTCAATCGCGCACAATACGGACAGCCACAGGCCGATTGGTCGTCATCGACATTCGGGCAGATCATCACTACTGCGAACACGACCCCAATTGGAACCGGGACGCCACGCGAGATACAGTTCGCTTTGCGTCTGCAGTTCTGAAATCGTTTCAGGGTTGTAGAGATGCGCACGGCGCGACTAGATGATCGAACCGGTGGGGCTTGCGGCTCAAGGCACAGGGATTCTATTGCACATGATGCGTGAACTCACAGGAGTGTGGCTTTGCTCATGAGGTGAGAGTGCGCATTCCGATCCTTCCACCCAGATGTCCTGTGTGATGGAGGTCATTAACGCAATCTGAGTGTCACGACTGCAACCGAATCAGGCGGCATTTGAAAGGAACACGTTTCATCGCAATGGATCGTCATCGTTACGGGGTGAACTGCGTCGGGTTGCGCAAAGTCGTTCCTGCTATCTGGCCTGGGCCCGGTCAGCAGAGTCTCTTCAGCCTCTGCATTGGCTCGTTTGCCGTGAAGCGCAATTGTGGTTCGCAGAGATAAAGCTGGATCCGCATTCGAAAGCTTTACGAAAACGCTCTTACCGTCTTCGGAGCGAGTAGCAACAGCATCCAACGCGGGTACTGTTTGCTTCGATTCCGGTTCACTGAGGTTCGGCGATTCCACAACGGTGGCAAGGCGGTCCGTTCCGAGGTGGCTACTGTACATTCGGATGGTGTAGTACTGCGGCGTCACATAGACTCCATCACGGCTCGCCTGAATAATCCCCCCAACCCAACCATCCAGCAAATCGGAGATCGAAGTCATGCTGACCTGTTCGCCCGAACGTTCAAAGGCATTCATCATGCGCGATGCAAACACCGCGCCTTCCATCGATTGGATGACTGTTGACGGATAGAAGAGATTCCATTCATTGACGACGAATGGCACAGGATGATCCGGCAGAAGCTGCTGGATAAGTGCATGCATTTCCTTATAGCGTGCTTCAAACTCTAACGGACGCGCCATCAACGTTGTCCGGTTATTCCGGTTATCGCTCCGACTCGTGTAGTCATGCACTGCCAGGTAATTGATGTCCCTGCCAAAGATTCGCAGTACCGCGCTATTCCATTGCCTCGCATCGGGCATTGAACTCTCTCCAACAGCAATGAGTTGAATACCTGGGTCTACGGCGCGCATTGCCTCAGCGTATCGCTTTGCATTCTTCGCATAGGTTTCCGCATCCGCGTGGCCCCGTACCCAATCGCCATAGACCTCATTGCCCAGTTCCCAGAGGGTCACGTGATAGGGCTCCGGATGTCCGTTGGCCGCACGCATGGATCCGTATTTTGATGTGGCCGGTCCATTGACGTACTCGACCCAATGCGCTGCTTCTTCAGCAGTGGCGCCCGCTCCCTCGACATTCACGGTAATCGATGGCTGAGCGCCGATCTGACGGCAGAATTCGATATACTCATCGGTGCCAAAGTCGCTTGGCTCTATCGCATTACTCCAAGAAACATTCGTCCAAACCGGCCGCTGATCCCTGGGGCCGATTCCCCATTCCCAGTGGTAGTCCTGGGCAACATTCCCCCCAGGCCAGCGAACGAATGATGGCCGTAACTGTTGAATCTTTGTCATTACTTCGGGGCGAACACCTCCAACCGCATCCGCCGGCATCAATGAGGCATCGTCCATCCACAATGAACCAGAGCCATCAAACAGAATGCTCAACTTTGCGTGGCGATCGGAACTCGTTGGATGCAAGCGAAATTCATACTTCCTCCAGTCTCCTGCGATATCCTCAATACGCGCCGATGCATAAGTTGAGCCGCCAGTTACATCCTCCTCCAAAGCGACAGTAATGGTTCCGCGATACCGACCTGGAAGATCGGGAACCTTGAGCCATAAATAGCCAACATATTCGGTATCCTGACGCACGCTGAGGTTACCTTGCGAGAGACCCCGGCGAGTGTCGAACGTGTCCTGAGCCGTAAGAGTCACGCGCAGCGAATGCTCCGGTTTGCCGGTGGCTTGGTTCGTTGCCGGATATGCCGCATCGGTCGTTCGCTCGAAATGGATTACACCCGCGCTGTCGTTGCGTTCATCTGGCTCGAGATTCCAACCGCGCGGAAGGCCGAGAGAATCAGTAGGCTCTTCGAGGCTGCGGTCATGCAACATTTCAGCGTAGAGGCCATACTTCACGTCCCAAGCCATCATTTCCATAAAGGCTCCATAGAGGTTGGGATTTTGATGGCCAACGACTTGATTCGCATCGACTATGATGGTCGCGGATGAACTTTGACCCGTTTGGCCACTGGCAGCGAATGCGCACAAAAGGAAAGGAACCGCCATACTTATACCAAAGTGTCTGCAAAAAGTGAGTATGGACGTATGCCTGCATTGAGCTACCCGCTCGGTATGAAGATCGACTCTTGACATTCAGCTCTCCCGGGAACAGTAGCAATCCTATCAATGTCACACCCTGCATTGCGTGATTGCTCTCGCCTTAACCAGGCGTACAACTGCTGAGTCTTGTCCGCGACCGGGCATAAAGTCACCCTCGCGCCGCCGGGCATAGGGCGTGGGCTAAAACTGCTCCTGAGCCCAGGCCTCTTCTTTCAGAGTTCCAGATTTTCGAGCCTCCGGCGCCCGCGCCTGCGAAGATAGGAAGACGTACCTGGTGCGGGGAACCGCCGTCCAAGGAAAACAACTCGCGATGCGTCGTGTTGCGCTTATCTACAACCCGGCTTCAGGACAATACTCCACACGCCGCGCTGCGGTTGTCAGTGAAGTGCTTGACGTGCTCCGTGAGGCAGGCGTTGAGGCCGAAGCGCTGGAAACGTATGCGCCCGGCAGTGCCGAAGCCCTTGCGCGGGATGCGGTGAAGCGGGGATGCGACACAATTCTTGCCGCTGGCGGCGATGGAACCGTACACGAAATTCTGCAATGCCTGGTAGGGACGGCGGTCGCGCTGGGAGTCCTGCCGCTGGGCACTGCCAATGCGCTGGCACAAGACCTGGGCCTTGGCACTTCCCCGAAAAGAGCGATACGCATCCTGCTGGCAGCCGTTCCCATGCAGGTGCCCGTGGGCCGCATCTTCTACGACGACAGCGCGGGCAAGGCGGCTTCGCGCTATTTTACGGTTGCGGCCGGTATTGGCGCCGACGCGCTGCTGATGTCGCGGCTGGACGCGGGCATGAAGCGCCGGTTCGGCTATGTGCTTTACCTGGTGGAAGCCTTCCGCATATGGGCGACGAACCCCTTTCCGCTTTTCGAAGCGGCATTCATGTGCAATGGAAGTAATGTCCCCAAGGTAGAACAGGTTTCGCAGCTTCTGGCGGTACGGGTTCGCTCCTTCGGGGGCGTACTGCGGAATCTGGCTCCCGGCGCAACCTTGCACGATGGCAGGCTTCACCTTTTGGCCTTCAAGACGCGGAGCCGCCTGCGCTACCTCAGCTTTCTTCTGGCGGTCTTGGCTGGACGCCACACATTTGCCCGTGATATCGAACTGGTGGAAGCCACCTCAGTGGACTGCCGCGCGTGCAAAGGTTCGCCCGCGCCTGTCTACGTCGAGGCCGACGGAGAGGTACTGGGTGCACTGCCGGTCCGGATCGAAGTGGCGCCCCAGTCCCTGACCTTGCTCATTCCTTCCGGAGCCCGTCCGTAGACTTCTGCGTACTTTCTCACTTCTGTTCGCTGGCCATCCGTTGCGTATGGCGATCATGCGATTGCCATAATTTGCACTTCCGCTTGTCCGGCTGCAATCATGACTGCGAAGTTTTTTGAGCGGAGGCGCTCGTTATGAACACGTATGCATTTATTCCATTCGTCGCATTGGCGGCAACTTCCATGAGCCTATTGGCCCAGCAGCCCGCATGGCAGCCGGCCCCGGGCCATTTGACTTTGCCGCTTTGGCCAGGGGTCGCCCCAGGCGCGCCGGCAAACCCGCCCGCCGAGGTGGACACCACGACGGCCAAGGACAACCTGATCGCGGGCAGGCCGCTGGTTCGTCTGGGCAATGTATCTAACCCGACGCTCACGGTCTATTCGCCGAAGGGAAAGAACACGGGCGCCGCCGTGATGGTTTTCCCCGGGGGAGGCTACCAGATTCTGGCCATCGACCTGGAAGGCTCTGAAGTGTGCGATTGGCTCAACTCGGCGGGAATTACATGTGTGCTGGTAAAGTACCGCGTACCCAACACTGGGCCGTATCCTAAGTCCCCGGCCGCTCTGCAGGACGCACAGCGCGCCCTCGGCATGGTGCGCCAGCATGCAGCCGAGTGGCATGTCGATCCCAATCGCGTGGGCGTTCTGGGCTTCTCTGCCGGAGCGCATCTTGCCGCTGCACTCAGCACCCACTTTGAGCAGCGCCTTTATGATTCCGTGGATGCCGCCGACCAGTTGAGTTGCCGTCCGGACTTTGCCGTGATCGTCTACCCTGGCTATTTGGCCCTGGAAGACCAGGGCATGGCGCCGAATGCAGACATTCACCCCACGGCGCAGACTCCGCCCTCATTTATTGTGCAGGCCGAGGACGATCCGGTGCATGTGGAGAATGCGACGGTGTACTTTCTGCAATTGAAAAACGCCAAGGTCCCCGCCGAACTGCACATTTACGCACAGGGCGGTCATGGGTACGGATTGCGTCGCACCGAACTTCCGGTTACCACCTGGCCGCAAAGTGTAGAAATCTGGCTACACACCATCAAGGTGCTGCCGGTGTCGTAGAGGCTACAATCATTCCCATGCGAATGGCAGTTCTTACCGTCTCCGACCGGTGCTCCCAAGGCGTGGCCGCCGATACCGCGGGTCCAGCCGTGGTCGCTCTGCTCCGTCAGCATTGGCCGGAGGCGGAAATCCTGGTAGCACTGGTGCCGGACGACGTCGCCACGATCACCGCGCAACTCGAGAAGTGGTGCATTGACGGCGTGGCATTGGTGGTGACCACGGGTGGCACGGGCCTTGGACCTCGCGACCTCACTCCGGAGGCCACGCGGCGGGTGATCGATCGCGAAGCTCCGGGACTGGCCGAGGCGATGCGTGCCAAGTGCGCCGGACTCAATCCATTCGCCTGGCTCTCACGGGGGATCGCCGGCCTGAGGGGAAACACCCTCATCATCAATCTTCCCGGCAGCCGTCGCGGCGCCGAAGAGAGTCTCATGTCCATCCTTGAGTTGGTTGGGCACGGACTGGAGATTGCCGCCGGCGGCCAGAACCATCCCTGAGCGGATCGCTCGTTCGAGCTCTGCATCGGTGCTTCTCTGTCGTTATCCAAATTTGGGAAACGCTTTCCAGATCAGCGCTTTGTGCCCTCGTTTCCACGTGGAATCATGTCTGTGCCGGGTGTGTCTGAAACCTGCAAGATCCAACTTTCGCGCCATTTACAACCAGGAATGTCGCTGCGAACCTATTCGAGAAACACTCGGAAAGCTTACAATGACTTCACTCGTGAGCGAAGCAAGAAGTAGCGCATCCAACCGTCGCCGGACGGGGTCGGTCAGTATTCGTGACGTGGCACAACGTGCGGGCGTCTCTATTGCGACTGTCTCCAGGGCAGTGAACCGAATCCCCACCGTCAATGCAGAACTGGCCCGTCGCGTTTGGGAAGCCATTGATGAAGTGGGGTATTTGCCCAACACGCAAGCGCGCGCCCTGGTCTCAGGCCGCAGTAAAATGCTGGGTCTTATCGTCTCTGAGATCACCAATCCATTTTTCCCCGAGCTCGTCCAGGAATTCGAAAACCTGGCTGTCGCGCAGGGCTACGAGGTACTGATCGGCTCAACCAACTACGACCCGGCCCGCACTGAGAGCCTCATGCGGCGCTTGCTGCAGCGCAATGTGGACGGCGTTGCGGTAATGACTTTCGGCGTCGAAGAGGATCTGGTACAGCAACTGGTGGAGCGCGAGTTTCCTCTGGTCTTTGTGGATGCCGGCCCCGTCCTGCCGAATATTCACATCCTCAAGGTGGACTACGCAGAGGGAATCCGCCAGGGAGTGCAACATCTGGCAGCGCTTGGCCACCGCAGCATTGCCTTCATCAGCGGTCCATTGTCGCAACGCTCCCCGGCTGCGCGCCGCGACGCCTTTTTGAAATCCATGGCGGAGTTAGGGCTTATCGTTCCGCGCGAACACATCGTCGAAGGAGACCATACGATGGAGGGCGGTATGGGCGCCATCGAGAAGCTGCTCCTGCTGCACCAACTGCCCACGGCCATTATGTGCTCCAACGACATGACCGCCATTGGTGTTCTGCACGGGCTCTACCGAACCACACATAGGGTTCCCGACGACATTTCGGTGGTTGGTTTCGACGATATTCACCTTGCACAGTTCATGCTGCCGCCGCTCACCACTGTGCAAATGTCGTGCAAGGATCTGGCTAGAGCGGCTGTGGAGGCTCTGCGCGCCGGGATCGAAAGGGACCACCCCAAGGCCGCGCAGAAAGAGTGGAAGATTCCCACCCGTCTGGTGGTTCGGCAGTCTTCGTCCTTTCCACGCGGCAGCCTGCCCGCACTGATGAAAGGCACGGCCGGCAAGAGCAAACCCACCGGTGCGGATTAACCTTCGCCTTGAGCCGCATCCGGGCAGAGAGTGTCGACCGTCTCATTTCTCCTGCCCGAATTTCCAGGAGATGGACGCGCCCACCCACGACACCATGCGAACGCCGACGCTCTGTTCTAAGGTTCCGCAGTCGAAGTCGTTCGCAATGCCGTTTACGCCCCCCACGCAGTATGGTGTCATCCCCGGCTGCCAATTTGGAGCGAAGGTCTCTGTCGTCTGCCCCGTGTAACCCCGTCCCAGAAAGCCGCTCGCGCCCAATTCCAGTTGGCGGTTGAGGAATGGCCGCACCAAGGCAATCCGCGTTTCGCCCACTGGAATCGCCTCGAATCCGCCTGCGTCCAGTAATTTGTGCCCCACATACTCATACTCACTACGTGCGCGCAGTCCCATTGGCAGGCGGTCCAGCGTTGCAAATCCGTCGAAGATGGTGCGCGGCGCCTCGGGCGTAACAAGGCCGGTGCTGTCGTCGCGTGCATCAGCCTTCGAAAAGACCGCCTGCAGGGTGCCAAAGCTGAACTGATGCCGAAGACTGGCGGTGAGAAACTTCATCGTGCCCGGCCCCTCGTCCTCCGCCAAGCCATTGTCGGGATCAATCTTGGCCAGGGTGGCCGTGGTCGTGGTTCGGCCCAGCGTCACGCGCAGATTGGTTCCAGTGAATGTTTTTTCAAGCACCAGTTGTTCAGAGTGGGAACGCTCGAATGGCGCGGCCAACACTGCCTGTCCAAGCGCCGCAGTGCTTGCCGCGCTGATCCGAGGGTCGAGGGTAAAGTAGGCTTGGCCGATGCTCAGCGAGGCCGAGGGTAGCCAGTGTGCTGGTCCAGGGCCACCATTTGACGGAGCTGGCGACCAGGTGAGAGTGGCCTTGGGGTTTTCGAATCCTTTCCGTTCGTCGAAGGATGCGTCGGGCTTAAGCATGTCGCTATTTCTTATCTCAATCTCTTCATGCCGCAGTCCGGCATAGAAACGCAGATGTTTGCCAAGATCACCGTGCAAGGCGACGAAGGGCGCGAGGTCGCGGATGGTGATGTTGTTGGCCAGGACCTTAAGAAAGGGCCCGAAGACATGCGGGTTTCCCGAGAGGTAGTGATCCAGATTGTCGCGCCGGACATCGTCTTCGTTGTAGGCGAGGCCAACCAGCGCTTTTAGCCACGGAGTAAAACTGTGCGTCTCATTCGCCTGAGTGCCCTCTACGGTGCGGAACTCGCTTTGTCGAATCAACCCCTCGCCAAAGTTCGAAAACAGGGCAAGGTTGTAGCTGCGGAAGAAGCCGGAGAAGGAAACCTCGTCGCTCGTCCCGGCTTTCCAGTGGTCGTCCGCGGCCACTAATCCGGTATGCGTCTGGTCATTTTGCCGGGGGTCGACGGTGTCATTTACCACCTGTCCCAACCCTAGCGGAACCAGGTTTCCCTCGTGGGATGTTCCCCAATATCCAATCCCGAGCAGTGTTATTTCGTGTCTTTCGAAGTCGAAAACACGCATCGCATTCCACTTGTACTGCTGCCGGTGTTCCAAGGTCCTCATCAGCCCGTTACCGTAGCCGGTTTCGAGAGCTAGCCACTCTCTTTTCGAGGGGTCCTGAGGCGCGAGGCCGGCCGTCAAATCCAGATCGTGGTCATCGCCGGTGAGGGTGATGAAGCGTCTTAATTGCGGGCGCAGGGTATAGGTGGCCGCCGAATTCAGGGCATGGTTGCCCTCCAGCACATTGAAGGCCCCTCCGTCGGTCGCTACGCTACCCAGCGCCGCGGAGATGTAGATATTCGGGTCGGCGTAGCCGTTGCCATGAGCGTTGGCGGAGAGATTGTTTGAAACCAGATAGCCGCCTAACGCAATATATTGTGCAATTGGCTCGCCGTGGTCGCCGGCCACGCCGGGCACAAAGTACTGCGGCGCCTTGATGCCTCCTGCCGCGGTCTCGATAGGTTGTCCGGGAATCGAAATCGGTGCGCCAGGCCGTCCGGGGTTAGCATCGAGCAATTCCTCGCGCACCATCACTTTTTCTGAAGGATCGGGAGAGGCCAAATCCATTTCGCTCACGTCGGCCGAGACAGTCACTTCCTCGGCAATCGCTGAAACCTGCTCCAGGCGCAACGTCACGCTCGCGGCCGCATCGCTCAACTCCAGCGTGCGCGTGATTGGAGTAAACCCCGAGGCCCTGACTCGCGCTGAATAAGTGCCCCAGGCAGGCAGCGCAACCGTGAAACCACCGTCGCTTCCGGTCACGCCGCCCTGTCTCGCGCCGGTAATGGATTCGAACTCAATATGCGCAGCCGCCACCGGCCTTCCTGCCGGATCGACCACCGCACCGGAGACGCGCGGAACCCCCTCTTGCGCCGCCGCGACGGCGCAAATACAGGCTGCAAACAGGAGTATTACGAGTTTTAATTTCGTGCTACGAGGCTGCACGACTGTATCTCCGGTCCGGTAAATGCGCGCATCAGTGTTTATGGTTCTGCGGGTGTCCGTTTTTGACGTGGTGGTCCAGCGAATGCGCCGGAACGGTCATGACCAGGCGTCCATGCTGCACGCCCTTCAGGCTAATGAGCCGGCCGGCAAATTGCTCCACGTGTACCGACTTGCCGTGAACAATCAGCACCTCAAGGCAGGATTCATGGTCCAGGTGGGCATGGCTGGTGGAGACCACCAGTTCGTGGTGGGCGTGCTGCAACTCTGTCAGTTTCTCAGTTACTCCGTGGGCATGGTGGTCGTAGATAAGGGTGACCGTTCCAACTACCGTGGCGTCGGGCGCCGCAGTCTCTTCCGTCACCAGCCGGTCGCGAATCAGATCTCGAAAGGCTTCTGACCGGTTGGTGTAGCCCTGGCGGCCAATAGAGCGGTCAAACTGCTTGAGAAGATCGGAATCGAGCGCAATGCCGATTCTGCTCAGAATCCCCATACACACTCCTACTACTCAGGATCGACACTCCACGGGGAAATCACAGAGTAGCACGAATCAAAAAGTCATGCTACGCGCCTTCCCGTAGTCCGGGACAATGGGCGCGGTCCATATTCCCTCGCAGGCGCGACCGGGGCGGGAGACCTTTCCGGGCGCCGGGATGTGTGCGGTTCAATTTCGTGCAGTCAATATTCCATACCCTTTCCTGCAACGTGCAGGGCCGGATTGGTGTCTAATAATTGCGGTTGGGTTTCCCCCCAACGCGAGGTCACCTTATGCTCATCGGCAAACCGTCCGACATCCCCTCGTCGGCCATCACCCCCAAGGAACAATATCTGAATCGCCGCCGCTTCCTGCGTGGAGCCATCTCTGGCGCGGTGGCCGCGGGCGCCGCCGCCGTGGGCGCAGAACGGCTGGCTGAAGTGTTTTCGCCGCGTATCGGAGCGCTGGCCGGAACCAAACTAGAGACCGTGAAGAGCCCTTTGACCACCACCGGTGAAGAACTGACCCCCGAGGAGTACATCACCCACTACAACAACTTCTACGAGTTTGGTGTGGACAAGGACCAGCCAGCGAAAAACGCCGGCGCCCTGCCTATACGGCCCTGGACCATCAAGGTAGAAGGCAAGGTGGCGAAGCCTCTCACCTTCGACATAGACACCCTGCTGAAACTGCGCCCGCTTGAGGATCGCGTCTATCGCCATCGCTGCGTGGAGGCGTGGAGTATGGTCATCCCCTGGGTGGGCTACTCACTTTCGGAGTTCATCAAGCAGTGTCAGCCTCTGGCAAGCGCCAAATACGTCCAGTTCCTCTCCTACTATGACAAGAGGGTGGAGAAGTGGGCGTCGGAGTCGACGATTTCCTGGCCGTACTCTGAGGGGCTGCGCATGGACGAAGCCATGCATCCGCTGGCGCTTCTGACTTTTGGTCTCTACGGAGAGGTGCTGCCCAATCAAGATGGCGCGCCGGTGCGCATCGTGGTGCCGTGGAAGTATGGCTTCAAGTCTGCCAAGTCGATTGTGGCCGTTCGTTTCCTCGACAAACAGCCGTCTACTACCTGGAACGACCAGGCGCCCAACGAGTACGGCTTCTACTCCAACGTGAACCCCGAGGTGGATCACCCGCGCTGGAGCCAGAAGACCGAACGCCGCGTCGGGCTGCCTTTCTATTCGCAGCGCCGCACCACTCTCATGTTCAATGGCTACGGCGACCAGGTGGCGTCGCTCTATACAGGCATGAATCTGAAGAAGAATTTCTGAGGCACGCGGAGAAATCCAATTCAGAACGGAAAGCCATGAAGCGATCGACCCTCATCCTGCTCAAGACGCTCACCTGGGTGGCCTGTCTCTGGCCAGTTGGTCAGCTTGCCTGGGGCGCTGTAACCAACAGCCTGGGCGCAGACCCTACGGCCAGAATCGCGCTATCGACCGGCTATACGACGCTGATGCTTCTTACCATCACGCTGGCCATCACGCCCGTGCGCCGGCTCTCACCGGGGCTCGGCTGGTTGATCAAGTTTCGCCGGCTTCTTGGGCTGTTTGCATTCTTCTACGGATCGGTCCACATGGTGACCTACGTTGCGCTCTACGCTGCCTTCGACGTGAACGCCATGATGGCCGACATCGCCAAGCGGCGATTCATCACCATGGGTGTGGCTGCGTGGCTGCTGCTTGTGCCACTGGCGGCTACCTCGACCAACTGGGCGATCCGCAAGCTGGGCGGAAAGCGCTGGAACCGCCTGCACAAGCTGATATACGTAGCCGCTGTGTGCGGGGTTATTCACTATTGGTGGCAGGTAAAGTCCGGAGTCCTTGCACCGGCACCGTTCACGGTGGTCATTGCAGCGCTTCTGCTGGCGCGGCCCGTGCAGGGATGGCTGCAGAGACGCAAGGTCCAGGCAGTGGCGATGGACCAGGCCTCTTGACGAATAGTTTCGCGGCCAATGAGCGTGCCAAAACTGATCAATAAGTGCACTTCGCCGCTTCATCGGCGAAGGCTCTTAGCAATGGAATTCTGGCGTCAAAGAAGTGGTCAGAAGGACAAAGGATAAAACGTCCACCCTCGCCCGCCTCATTAAAACAGCGCTGGACCTCGGCTCTTGTGGCATCTTCGTCGCAGCCGGTAAAGAAATGCAGCTGGTCAAAGCCGCCGATCATGCATGCCCGCCCGCCAATTACCGCGTGCGCCCGGGCAAGATCCGCATCTCCTCCCATGCCCAAAGGCGTAAACGTCTCGATCGCGTCCACCTTCATATCCAGGGTGCGCTCGATCATGGGCATGATTTTTCCGCAGAGGTGATAGACAATGCGCTGACCGGCGCGGTGAGCGGCCTCAATCAGCGGTGCATCGTACGGACTCACAAAGCGGTCGAAAAGACGCGGCGAGATCACGCTGGCGGATGCGTCGCCGCCTCCCAACTCCAGCAAGTCGTACCGTGCTCCCTTCAGCGACTCGATGAAGCCCATCTTCCGCCGTTGCAGGATGCGGAGCAACGCGTGAACCCATTCGGGATCGTCGTGCGCCTCCATGATCAGGCGTTCCGTGCCCACAAGACACGCGGCGTCCTGCCAGCATCCCGGTTGCCCAAACACATCGAAGCAGCAGATATGCCCACGCACCATGCCGCGATCGCCAAACTCCGCGGCGGCTTGGTTCACCGCATCCACATCGCATTGCGGCGTGGTCATGTAAGCGCCGAGCAGGTCGATGTCGCGCTTTTGTTTGATAAGCGGTTCCAATACCCAGGAGGTGTACCCCGCATCGCCAATCAACATGCTGAGGGCGCCGCCGGGCGTTACAAACCGGTAGCGCGTCTGCCAAGAACCATCGACGATTGCGTCCTCGAAGAAGACGCGCCAGTCATCGTTCACCACGCGGCGGCTCTCAAGAAAGCCGGGCTCTCCCTGGATGGGGTCCACAATGTCACGCGAACCGGATGCGGGCCGGTGAGGCGTAGTCCACAGGATCGCGTCCAGACCAAACGTGCTAAAGAATTCCTGCCGAGACATCCCTGACAGGCATTTTTCAAGAAAGTATTCCATCACATGATGAGTTGTCACAGGCAGCCGGTCCGGCAAGGTACCGGTGAGAGCCGCAAGCAGACGTTCTCTCGAGGTCATCGCAATTCATCCCCAATGTGTGGCCCGTGCGTAAAGCCGTGTCTTTAGCACATCTCTTTCAACGAGCGCAGAGTTTCGACGGACTCCAGGCTTCAAACAAAGTCCATCCCGCGAACACTCCGCGGCCCGGCAGCAACCGGCAAGATGAATGAAAGTCGCATTCATAGTACCTTGTTTGCCAGACCGGCCAGGGACAGTGCTTCAGAAACCTCGCCCGCCTGACTTCCGAAGCGTTTCAAGACTCGTGGAATTGGAATGCCGCCTGCGCCACCGGCTGGTAACTCTTGCGGTGCAGTGGCGTTGGCCCCAACCGATTCAGGGCCTCCAAGTGCTCAGGGGAGCAGTAGCCCTTGTGGCGCGCCAGCCCGTAGCCGGGGAACTCACGGTCCAACTCCACCAGCAACCGGTCGCGGTGCACCTTGGCCAGCACGCTTGCGGCGGCAATCGAGAAGCTGGTGGCGTCACCGCGGATCACGGCCTGCTGCGGGCAGGTCCAGTCGATCGTGTCGCGACCGTCAATGAGCAGGAAATCCGGACTTAACGCCAGTTGTTCCACGGCGAGGCGCATGGCCAGCAGCGAGGCGCGGCGAATGTTGATGCGATCGATGGTCTCGGCGTCGACCGCCGCAATGGCCCAGGCAACGGCGCTGCTGCGAATCTCGATGTCGAGTCTGACGCGGCTTTTCTCTGACAGCTTCTTCGAGTCGGTCAACCCCTGCAGGTGGCAGCCTTGCTTCAGAATGACTGCCGCAGCAACGACCGGCCCAAACATCGGCCCACGGCCCACTTCGTCGAGGCCGGCGATGCGCAGCGCTCCCCGCTCGCGCGCAGCTTCTTCCAGCGTCCAACCGCAAACCGGGGGCTTGATCATGCATTGAGTATAGAAAGCCGTGGCGCCCAACCGCTTGGACGTGACTGTCCTCTTCACCAATTCCCCGTGGAAAAAGTTGTATGCTCAAGACCGAGCAAGAGGGAGCCCGCGCAGCGTATGACAGAACTGATTGCGGTTCAGGGCGACATTACCACGCTCCAGGTGGACGCGATTGTGAATGCGGCCAACACGTCGCTGCTGGGGGGTGGCGGGGTGGACGGGGCGATCCATCGCGCGGCAGGGCCGGAGTTGTTTGCCGCCTGCGAAAAACTGAACGGCTGTGCGACGGGAGACGCCAAGGCGACACCGGGATTTCGGCTGCCGGCGAAATGGGTCTTTCACGCCGTCGGCCCCGTGTGGCAGGGCGGCGGACGGGGCGAAGATGAGTTGCTGGCCGGCTGCTATCGGCGCTGCCTGGAACTTGCGCGGCAGCACGAGGTGCGGTCGATGGCCTTTCCCGCCATCAGCACAGGCGTTTACCGGTTTCCGCCTGACCGCGCCGCCCGCATTGCCATCGAGACCGTCAGGACGCACGCGGAACGCAGCGGAGTGGAGACAGTGCACTTTGTCTGCTTTAACCGCGAGACACTCGACATCTATGTTCGCCTGCTCCGGAACTTCAGCCCACCCGTTGAGCGGTGATGCGCACTCAGGCAACTTTCAGCACCAGCTTGCCGAAATGGCTGGCGGCTTCCATGCGGGCTAGGACGGCATGAGCTTCGGCCCAGGGGAAGCTCTCCAGCACCGGCCGCAATTCGGCTAGTGCGATGGCGCGGTTCATCTCAAGGAAATCCCGGCGCGAGCCTACATACATGCCGCGGATGTGAGCTTGCTTATGAAGAATAAGGGGCAGCGGCAAGGGATCCGACGGGCCGGTTAACACCCCGATCTGGGCAATCACCCCACCCATACGGAGAGCGCGCAGCGAGCGGGGCAGCGTGCCGATGCCGCCTACCTCCACCACCAGGTCCGCACCTTCGCCGCCGGTCTGGTCCAGCACCCAACGGTCCCAGTCGGGAGTCTCGCGGTAGTTGAGGCCAGCGGCGAGTCCAAGGGAATGCGCGCGGTCGAGCTTGCCTTGAGAGCCCGAGATGCCCAGCACCCGCAGCCCCATCATGCGGGCAAATTGCAGGGCAAAGATGGAGACTCCGCCGGTTCCCAGGATGAGCACCGTGGCTCCCGGCTTCAGGTTGCCCGCGGCGAGGGCATTCCAGGCGGTGACGGCAGCGCAGGGCAGTGTGGCAGCTTCCTCGTAGCTGAGATGTGAGGGCACCGCGACCAGCCCGCTCTCCTTGAGGACGACGTACTCGGCCATCATGCCGTCGATATCACCGCCCAGCGCTCCTTTCACCTTGTCCGGAGTGGGCGGGCCGTCCAGCCAGTTCTGCATAAAGATGCCGGCCACCCGGTCGCCGACCTTAAAGGCCGTGACACCGTCGCCTATGGCGGCCACTTCTCCCGCGCCGTCAGAGCAGGGGATGCGCGGCAGGCGCATTTTAGGGTTATAGAGACCCTTGATCACCATGAGGTCGCGATAATTGAAGGAAATTGCATGTATTTTGACCAGCACCTCGCCTGGACCCGGTTGGGGTGTGAGTTGTTCCACAAACCTTAAGGAATCAACGCCGAACGCAGCAATTTGTGCAACGCGCATAAGCAGTCCTCCGGCCTTTCGCGGGGGCAGCGGGCCGCTTTGCGGGATGCGCGGCAGCGATGCACCCGTAGAATGAAGATATGGCTCGTGGTTGGGAAAGTAAATCCGTGGAGGAACAGATGGCGAGTGCCTTGCAGCAACCGGAAGCGAAACATGGTAACGGCTTTGTGAACGAAGAGCAGCGACGCCAAGCCGACGTGAAACGTGCTGCGCACGCGCGTCAGAGGCAAGCGTTAGACCTGCAACGTGAAAATATCTTGTCGCAAAAAACCTCAAACCCAGCGCGCCGCACCGCCCTGGAAGCCGCCCTGGCCCAGATTGAGGCGCAGATCGAGGCATTGGGCTAGTTCCGCCCCGACCTGGCTGAGTTCTCCCCCTGCCCGGTCAGCTTTCCCGGTGAAAGAGCAGGGAATTCGCCTGGTGCACGGTAGTAAGCACCACGCGTGCAATGTTTACGTGGTCCGGACGGCTGGCGGCCCAGACAATCGCATCGGCAACATCTTCCGCAGCCAAGGGCTTGATTCCCTTGTAGACCTTGTCGGCCCGCTCCGTGTCTCCGTGGAAGCGCACCAGGCTGAAATCAGTCTCCACCATTCCGGGGTCGACGCTGGTGACGCGTACCGGGGTTCCCAGCACATCCTGGCGCAGACCATCGTTGATGGCCCGTTCGGCGGCCTTGGTGCCGCAGTAGACGGCGCCATTCGGATAAGTCATCTCACCGGCCGTGGAGCCCAAGTTGATCACGTGACCGCGGGCGCGCACTATCATACCCGGCACCACGGCGCGGGTAACATAGAGCAACCCCTTCACGTTGGTGTCGATCATCTCGTCCCAGTCCTGAATCTTGCCCATGTAGAGTTTTTCAAGTCCGCGGCTGAGGCCGGCGTTGTTGACCAGGATATCGATCTCCGCCCACGCGGCGGGCAGGTCGTCGATGGCCTGTTGCACGGCGCGGTGGTCACGGACATCCAGGTCGATGGAGTGAACGGCGGGCGCTCCGCGCTCCAGGGCGAGTGACGCTACCTCGGCCAGTTTGCCCGCGCGGCGGGCAGCCAGCAACAGCCGCGCACCCTCAGCCGCAAAAGCCAGCGCAGTTGCGGCGCCTATGCCGGAGGAAGCCCCGGTGACGAAGACGATTTTTCCTTTGAGACTCATGGCACCATCCTACCCAATCGTGCAAGTGCGGTTAGTGATCGCAGCCACCACTCTTTTTGTATTTATTCCCGCATGTTCCGCAGACACGACGAAGACCCGTTCACACTGCGCGTGGCCAGATCAGTTGGCAGCGGTTCCGCGCCGCTGCGCCATTTTGTACTGTCCCACTGCCCAGTCTTCGCCGCCGAGTCCTGTTCGGTGAGCCTCATCGAAGATTTTCGCCAGATTGTCGGCAAGGCTCAGATTGCTGCCGCGGCCGGCTGCCGCCTCGCGCAAAAGGCGGTTGTCTTTGGCTCCCAGTTCGATGGTCGCCCCAGGCTCCAGCGGCGGGTGCAGCATCACTTTGCCATAGGCCGCATAGAAGGGCGACTGGAAGAGCGCGCTATTGATGGCCTCAAGGAACACTTCCGGCACAATACCCTGCGACTCAGCGTAGACAAATGCCTCGCCCAGGGAGTGGATCATGGCGCTGATAAGGAAGTTGCCGCCCAGTTTGAGGGCATGGGCCTGGCGCGGCTCCTTTCCCACAACGGAGATGCCCCTCGAGAACGGTTCGAGCAGCGGGCGGGCGAGAGAAACGGCCGCTTCGGGTCCGGCGACAATAACCCACAGGCGGCCTTCTTCAGCCACGTTGGGGCGGCCAAAAACCGGCGCCGCGACAAAAAGCTGGCTGCGGCGGCCGTGCTCTGCGGCCAGCCGCTCAGAGAGCGCAACGCTTATGGTGGAAAGCGAAATGTGCAGCGCGCCGGGCGGCAGAGCATCGAGAACGCCGTCGGGGCCGAAGAGGACTTCTTCATGCGCCTCGTCATCGAAAAGCGAGGTGAGTACGACCTCGACGGCGCGCACAGCCTGAGCCGGCGTGGCGGCAACTGCTGCGCCGTGGCCGGCGAGTGCATCAGCCCGCCCGCGGGTACGGTTCCAGACCGTAAGATTGTGTCCGGTGGCCAGCAGCCGCCGCGCCATGGGCGACCCCATCTTGCCGAGTCCCAGAAAAGCGATCTTCATCGTGAAAACTCCTCGATGACAAATCTAAGCCCGTTGCCTATTCTTTCCAAATTTCCGGCTTGATTCGAGCGTATGAGAGCCGGGCCATTAAACTGGTAGTCCGATGATTCGAACTGTACATGCAACACGGTATGTGGTTCCCCTGCGAGAGGGGGGGTCATTGCCCGCCATCGTCGAAGCTGACGATGATGGGCTGTACGTGGTGAAGTTTCGCGGAGCGGGGCAGGGAATCCTGGCGCTGATTGCGGAATTGATCGCGGGAGAGATTGGACGCGCGCTCGGCCTGCGCGTGCCGGAGATCGTGTTCATCGAGATCGACGCGGCGCTGGGCCGAAACGAGCCGGACTACGAGATTCGTCAACTGTTGAAAGCCAGCGCCGGAATGAATCTCGCGCTCGACTATCTACCCGGATCCACGATGTTCGATCCAGCGGCGCGCGACTCGGCACCGGCGGCGGAAGCCTCGCTGGGGTGTGGTTCGACGCCTTCACCCAAAACGTGGACCGTACGCCGAAGAATGCCAATCTGCTGCTGTGGCATCGAAAGCTCTACCTCATCGACCATGGCGCAGCGCTGTACTTTCACCACGATTGGCCCTCCTTGCAGAAGAAGATTGAGTCGCCTTTCACGGAGATTGGCCAGCACATCCTGCTGCCGTGGGCGACAGAGATTGAAGAGGCGGCGGCAATCGCCCACGAGCGGTTACCGCGCGAGGTTCTGACGGAAATTGTCAACATGGTCCCGGACGAATGGCTGGAGAGCATTCCGGGGGTCTTGAGCGCAAGACAGCGGCAGACCGGCTACCTGGATTTTTTCACCTGGCGACTGGCGTCATCGCATATCTTCGAACAGGAGGCGATTCGTGCCCACTCCCGCCTCGTTTGATTACGCCATCCTACGTGTGGTGCCGCGCGTGGAGCGGCAGGAGTTTATCAATGCCGGAATCGTGGTCTTCTGCCTGGAAAAGCGTTACCTTGAAGCCCGCATTCAACTGGACGCCGAACGACTCAAGGCCTTATGGCCCGCTGCCGATGTCAGGCTGGTGAAGAAGCACCTGGATGCGGTCCCCCGCATCTGTGCGGGCGATCCCGCTGCCGGCCCCATTGCCCTGTTATCGCAGCGCGAGCGCTTCCACTGGCTGATTTCACCGCGCAGCACCATCATCCAGCCGTCGCCCGTGCACACAGGTGTTTGCGATGGCACAGACGGGTTACTGGACCGGCTGGCGAAGCAGTTTCTTCTTTGACCGCCGGGTATGCCGGCGCCCGAGTCGCAGGTGCTACTGCGGAGGTGTGACCAAGTGATGGGCGATGGCAAACAGGGCCAGCTCGAGGCGAGTGGAAACGCCAGTCTTGTCAAAAATGTTTGACAGGTGACGTTTGACGGTCTCCTCACTGAGCGTGAACTGCTTGGCGATATCGCGGTTGCTGCATCCTTCCACGATGCAACCGACGACCTCGATCTCGCGGGGGGTGAGGCCATAGCTCCGGTGGGGCGGCGCAGCCGCCTGCTGCATAAGTTCATGCAGGGCTGAGACCAGGTTGACCACGCGCTTGCCGCCGATCCAATAGTCTCCGGCGATCACAGTTTGGATGGCGGTCTGCAGAGCGCCGGCCAGGGCATCTTTGAGCACGATGCCGCGCGCGCCGATATGCAGCGCCTCAATGATCTGCTGAGTGGTAATGGTCGAGGTGAGGAGCAGGATCTTCACCGTCGGCGAGCCACTCATGATGGCGCGCATAGCCTCTAGCCCGGGCAGGCGTGGCATGGCCACATCGAGCAGCAGGATATCCGGCTTGAGCTCAAGAGTCTGAGTGATAGCCTCGTCGCCGTCGTCGGCCTCGCCTACCACTTCAAAGCCGGCGTGCTGGGTGAGCATGTTGCGCACACCGATGCGGACCACGGGATGGTCGTCTGCCAATACGATACGGATGGGGTGTTCCACCTGAGCGACTAGCCTCCATGGCCGGATTCTACAGCAGCGCCTTCGCCAGGGGCTGTCCGCACGAACCGGCGATGCTTCACACTTGAACTGCGCGGCTCACAACCCCGCGCATTCCCTAGGCAGGGAATTCTGCATTCAGCATACGCTCCAGATCCTGAACGGCGCTCTCGAATTCGGAAAGCACCGCGGCGCAGTTATCCAATTTGTCACCCTCAGACTCAAGCAAAGCACCGAGGCGCGAGACCCGCATGGCGCCGGCCATGCCGCAGCCGCCCTTGATTGTATGCCCAATGCGGCGAATCTCGGCGGCATCGCCCAGCTTAAAGGCGGCCTCCAGGGCGACGATCCGCTTCTTAAGATCCGCCATCACAGCCACGTAGATTTCACGCACCGTGGGCTCCGGCATCAGCTGGCGAAATTGGGCCAGTGTCTCTGGGTTCACCGCCGGTTCGGCTGCATCCGCGAGAGGCACTGCCGGCTCCGGGTTGCGTTCTTCCAGAAGGCGTTGCAGCGTTTCCGGGGCAAAGGGCTTGAGCAGAAAGCCGTCGGCGGCGGCCACCAGGTCATCAGGAGCAGGGCTGCCGCTGATAGCGATAATAATGGCCTTTCCGCGGGTGCGGAGTTGCTCGATCAGCGGCAACCCGCTCAGGCCCGGCAACTGCGTATCCATCAGGATGGCCCCTGGTGCACACTCGCCGGAATCCAGCATCTCCAGCGACGCCGCGCCGTCGGCCGCAGTGTGTACGATGTAGCCGTGCAGGGTGAGAATGGTGGCGATTACCTCGCGGCTGACCAGATCGTCGTCGATCAGCAGCAACGTGGGGAGTTCGCGTCTATCGTTTATGCCAAGCATCAACCCAGTCTTTCTTCGCCGGGCCGCCTCCGGCCTTACTCATTGGTGGTGGCGACCTCGTGAAGCCAGCCGGGAGCCTTCAGCAGTTCGCGAGGGCGTGAGCCGTCCGCAGGCCCGACCAGGCCGTCACGTTCCATAAGATCTATCAAGTGGGCAGCCCGGCCATAGCCGACACGCAGCCGGCGCTGCAGGAGCGAAGTGGACGCCTTGCCAAACTCGAAGACCAGCCGCACGGCATCATCGAACATGGGGTCGTTTTCGTCGGGATCGCTATTGGAGCCGTCCACGCTGGGCCTCTCGTCGCGGGGCGACTCCAGGAAGCCCTCGACGTATTCAGCCATTCCCTGGTCCTTCCAGAAACCGACTACTGCCGCAGTCTCCTTTTCGCTGACGTAGGGAGCGTGCAGCCGCATCAGGCGGCTGGTGCCGGGGGGCAGAAAGAGCATGTCGCCTCGGCCGAGGAGCGCTTCAGCTCCGTTGGTATCCAGGATGGTGCGGGAGTCTACCTTGGTGGTCAGGCGGAAGCTGATGCGGGTGGGAATATTCGCCTTGATGAGACCGGTAATGACGTCCACGCTGGGGCGTTGGGTGGCCAGGATGAGGTGAATGCCCACGGCGCGGGCCATCTGCGCGAGGCGGGTGATGGATTCCTCGACGTTGGCACGGTCCAGCATCATCAGGTCGGCCAACTCGTCGATGATGATGACGATGTAAGGAAGCGGCTCCTCGTCCTCGCCCTCGGCGAAGAGTGAAGGCATGGTGCCCTCGAACAATTTGTTGTACTGGTCGATATTGCGCACGCTGCGGCCGGCCAGCAGCTTCAAGCGGCGCTCCATCTCACGGACGGCGTTGCGCAGCGCATTGGCCGCCAGTTTGGGCTCGGTGATGATGGGTGTGAAAAGGTGAGGAATGCCTTCATACATGCCCAGTTCCACGCGCTTCGGGTCCACCAAAATAAGACGCACCTGGGAGGGCGTGGTGCGGAAAAGCAGGCTCATGATCATGGCGTTGATAGCCACCGACTTGCCGGAGCCCGTGGAGCCGGCGATGAGCACGTGGGGCATAGAGGATAGATCTGCAGTGACGATGCGGCCGTTAATGTCCTTGCCCATGGCCAACGTTAGACGGGACTTGGCCTTGTGGAAGGTCTCCGATTCCAGCACGTCGCGCAGGTGGATGGTCTCGCGATCGTGGTTGGGCACCTGGATGCCGACGGTGCTTTTGCCGGCCATGCGCTCGATGAGAATACTTTCGGCGCGCATCGCCAGGCACAGGTCCTCTGCCAGCCCGGTGACGCGGCTGTATTTAACGCCTGCTTCGGGCTTGAATTCATAGGTGGTGACCATGGGTCCGGGATTGATCTGGACGACCTGGCCGCGCACATCGAACTCGGCGCATTTCTCCACCAGCACTTTGGCTTCCTCGCGCAACTCGTCTTCACGAACCGCCTGTGGACCGGAGCCGGCGTTGAGGAGAGTGCTGGAAGGGAGCTTGAAGCCACTCACATTCTTTGGCGCCACGGTTACGGTACGCACTTCGGCGTCAGCGCGCCCATGGATAGCGATTTCCGAGGAGGAGGGCGTGGGTGCGACAGGCGCCGGGGGTGGCTCGGCAGCCACCGGACGGGCAGGCGGCCGCATCTCAACCAGGCGCGGCGCGGCTTGCGGAACGGCGGCGGGGACAGGAGCCGGAGCAGCGTGAATGGACGCAATGGGGGTGACGGTCGCCTCGGCTGCCGTGCGCTCCCAGATGCTGGACCGGCGGGTGGGAACCGGCTCATCGGCGGTCTGCGCGGCGGCTCGCTGGAATGCTGGAATCTCGTCCACCGGATCCGGTTCGGCGGGGCGCTCGCGGCGGCCGAAGAAGGATGCAAACCAGCCGGGACGACGAACCTGAGCCTCTGAATCCGGTTCAGGAGCCACAGCGGAGATAGCCCCTGAGAAGAGGCGCTGTTCCGGGCCAGGTGAGTTTTGCTGGTCGCGCGCCACCTCGCGTTCGGCCTTGCGTTCGGCGCGATCTTCGCGCCAGTTGCGCCAACGGTCGTTCCAGGCCATTCCCCGCACCCAGTTGTCCTCAATGGCCTGTTTGAGGGCCCAGAAGCTGATCGCCGAAGCGAAGTAGACGCCAACGGCAGCCATCACCGCGGCCACCAACCAAGCGCCCTGCACATTGAGGTAGACAACCAGCGTGCCTGCGACAAGCCGGCCTATCACGCCTTCCACCGGCACCGCATGCAACCAGCGCCAATGCCAGGGCAGCAGCCCGAAGACCGTGGGCGCAAAGACAACGGTCAGCAGGCAGCCAATCCAGCGGAGCCACACTGAACCACCCGAACGCGAGCGCATCCAACTCCAACCCAGGCTGCCAAGCCAAAGCGGCAGCATAAAGGCAGTGAGGCCGAGCACCTGCAGCAGCAAGTCGCTCAGCCATGCGCCAAAAAGACCGATCCAATTATGCACATCGTGTGGCAGTGCGGAGTCAGTGGCCGTGTTCAGCGAAGGATCAGACGGATGATAGGTAGCAAGGGCGAGAAGAAGGAGGGCCGAGACCAGCGCCAGTACTAGCCCCAGAAATACATTAAGGGCGCGGTTGCGCGTCGGCGACAGAGCAATCGGAATGGGTTTCATGAGGGGAACGCCTCCGCTCGCTGGACGCCGCTGGAGGCGCGAACGAACCGCCGGAGCGGACAGAAAACCCCAGAGCAGCTCTTATTATCCCTGTTGCAAAGCGGGGGATTGGGCAAAAACAAAGCAGGGGGAACCTTGATGTGGACCCCCGGTTCAGTTGTCAGTCTTCAGCCATCAATGGTCAGTTCTCGATGGCCGCCGCTCGAACAAGAGCCTGGAGGGGCAACGAAGGACATCTCAAGGGCGCCAAGTCCATTATTCCCATCTGGATGGACGGTTTACAGTCCGGCGAGTGGAGTTTCGCTTTGCCGGGTGGGAGAGGTTGGGCTTGGCCTCGAATCGAATACGGTTGCGCAAATTACCTCATGAACCGGCTGCCCCAGACCAACAGGACCACGCCCAGGAGGATGCGATAGATGGCGAAAACGGTGAACCCGTGCCGGCGCACCCACATCAGAAACCACTCGACCACGCCCAGAGCCACGATGAACGAGACCGCAAAGCCGATGGCCAGTACAATCCAGCGGTCGCCGTTCATCGCCACGTGGGCGCTGGCGGCACCGGCGGCCTGGGCCACTTTGCTGGGGTGAATCTCCTTGAGCAGGTCGTACGTGGTGGCGGCGAGCATGGTGGGAATGGAGAGCAGAAAGCTGAATTCGAGAGCGGAGGAGCGGTCGAGGCCTACAAGCTGACCCGCGGCAATGGTAGACATGGAACGCGAGGTACCAGGGAAGATGGCCGAGAGCGACTGGCAGAGGCCAATCCAGATGGAGTGGCCCAGGCTCATCTCCTCTACATGTGTCGTGGTGGGTTCGTAGCGGTCAGACCTGACATCCACAATCCACATCACGATGCCGCCGATGAGCAGCGCCAGTGCAATCACGGTGAGGTTGTCCAGGTTCCTGTCGCTCCACTTCTTGAACAGAAGCGCGGGAATCGAAGTAAAGATAAACGCGACGATGGTGAGCGAAAGGGGATGAGTGAGCCAGGTGCGGTCGCCATTTTCGCCCTTGGGAAAGGTACGCATGAAGCCGACAATGCGCTCCAGAAAGAGAAGCAACAAGGCCAGGATGGCTCCTGCCTGGATGACGATGGTATACATCTTCCAATAGGCATCATCGAGCGGAATCTTCATCAGCGCTTCAGTAATGCGCAGATGCGCCGTCGAGCTCACCGGCAGAAATTCGGTCAAGCCCTCCACAATACCTAACAAAATAGACTGCACGTAGACGTTCAAAAAACCTCCGGTATCGGCTGTGAATGTGCGGGCAACCGATTCGCGCTGCCGAGGCGCCTACTCCTGGTCGATGCCATAGACTGGAACACCCTGATCCAATTTGTACACGAGAGCGGCTGCCCGCCATGTGAAGTCCGACTGCGGAAACTTGTCCTTGAGCCGGGCGGCCAGGTCGCGGGCGCGGTTGTGGGCATCGTCCTTCTTCTTGTCGTTGCCATCGGAGGCTTCCATATCGGCCAGCGCTGCCTGGCGATAGACGGCCAGGTAAAGTGCCTGCGCCGTGCGCGGGCCGTCGGGATGCTCCGATGCATACTTCTCGTAGTATTCCGATTCCTTCTCAGGGCACTTGGGCGAGCCCTGCCAGTCGCCGCAGAGCTTGTTGTCAATAAGTTCGAAAGCCGCAAGGTCGGCCTCGCGGGTGTGCGGATAGTACTTGATGACCTTTTTCAGCTCATCTTCATCCATCTGGTCGCGCAGGTAGGCATCGCGCTCCTTGGCCGAGGGACGCGTGGAGGCATCGGCTTTTTGTATCTGCCACAGAATGTCTGCCGCGCGCCATGCAGCCTGTGCAATCAACGGCGATTTGGGAAACATCTCGACCAGCCGGCGGTAAAGCAGCCGCGCGCTACGGGCGGCATTGGCCGGACCGCGGGGATCGGAAGCCAGTGCTTCCTGGTTTGCAGCCTCGCCCATCAGCACCTGGTCTCCGTTCGGGGTGTCCTCGACCACCACCCCTTTGGCCTGCATCCAGCCGGAGATGGGGGGCGGTGTTTCATTGCTGCCAAAGATGGGGGCGTCGCTCTGGTGCTCCTCTTCAATGTCGGTATTGGCGTAAACACGAATCCACGGGCCGCTCTTTTCTGCTACCACCATTTCGCGGCCAATCTGTACCCGGTCGACTTTTTGCGCGCCGGTGTCAGGCGAGATGTAAAGCCACGTAATGCGCAGGGCCGTAGCGCGCGGACCGGCCATGGGCTTCACCGGCTGTTGCTGCTTCTTCTGGCCTTGCGCAGACACGGCGGCACAGGCAAGGGCCAAGCCAAGTGCGAGGCTTCGGGGCGTGAGAATACGAAGTTTCATCACTGGGAAAATCATAGTTCAACGACGTTACGATTTGTGTTCAGTGAGCACTTCGGCCAGCAACTCGGGCGCCACGTTGCCGCCGCTGACCACGGCAACAGCCCTGGTGTATGCGGGAAGCTGATCGGAATGAAAGAGCAGGGCGGCTGCGGCTACCGCTCCGCTGGGCTCGGGAACCAGGCGAGTGGCGGCGACGATGGCGCGCATCGCGGCTCGAATCTCGGCTTCGGTAACAGTGATGATGCCTTCGACAAACGCCTGGATGTGGGCGAAGTTGCGCCGGCCCACGCTCTGCGTACGCAGGCCGTCGGCGATGGTGCGGCTCGTTAACTCGGCCGGCCAGGTGACGATGGAGCCGGTGCGAAAACTTTCCGCCGTATCGGCTGCGAGTTCCGGCTCGACGCCGAAGACGCGCGCCTGCGGCCGCAACTGCTTGACCGCAGCGGCCACACCGCTGAGCAGGCCGCCACCGCTTACGGGGGATAGCACCAGGTCCACATCGGGCAGGGTTTCCGCGATCTCCAGGCCGCAGGTGGCCTGGCCGGCGATGATTTGCTCGTCGTCGTAGGGCGGGACAACCACATAGCCGTGTTCCCGCACAAGCTGTTCGGCGACGGCGAGGCGCTCGCTTGAGGCGAGGCCTACATCGACGACTTCAGCTCCCAAAGCGAGAGTCGCGGCGCGCTTGATCGCGGGGGCGTTCGAAGGCATGACGATGACGGCTCTGGCTCCCACCTCGCGGGCGGCATAGGCCACACCCTGGGCGTGATTGCCGCTGGAGTAGGTGATGACGCCGCGGGCGATTTCGGCTGCGGAAAGCTGGAGAATCTTGTTGGCCGCGCCGCGAATTTTGAAGGCGCCGATGGGCTGCAGACTTTCGGCTTTTAGCCAGATTCTTTTGCCGGTTCCATAGCCGGAGACGCCGGGAAACGCCGCCTCGATGAGCGGGGTTCTGACGGCGATGCCGGCGATGCGGGCGGCGGCGGCGCGAATGGATTCGAGGGAAACAAGGGAATCAGCGAGAGCGGTCATTGTAGTTATGGCTCCAACATGGAGTTTGCGACGCGCCCGGCGGCGGGCAATGTGGAGAAGACCCTTGTGCGCGCTTTCAGACTTCCATAATGACGGGCAGGATGAGCGGGCGGCGGCCGGTGGTTTTCTGGACCAGTCGCTTCAGTTCCACGCGCACCTTCTCCTTGACCATACCGTAGTCGGTTTTTTCCTCGCCGGTGAGACTGTCCAAAGTCTTGAGGACCACTTCGCGAGCCTGGTCGGTGATGTCTGCGCCGCCAAAGCCGCGCATGACCACCTCAGGTGTGCGGTCCACCTTGCCGGTGCGCTTGTTAATGGCCAGTACGGCAAGGACGATGCCATCCTCGCTGAGAATGCGGCGGTCGCGAATGACCAGGTCCTCCACCACGTCGTTGGTAGAGCCGGAATCGATAAGCACGCGGCCGGCGGTAACTTTGTCCTTCTGGCGCGCGTCATTTTGGTCGAGTTCGAGAACGTCGCCATCTTCAATCACGATGGCGTGCTCCACGGCGCCGGTCTCCATGGCTATATTGGCGTGGTGGCGAAGGTAGCGGTAGTCGCCGTGGACGGGCACAAAGAACTTGGGCCGGACGAGGTTGATGAGCAGCCGCATCTCCTCCTGGCTGCCGTGGCCGCTGACATGAATCAGGCCGCTCGCGCCGTCGTCGCAGATGACTTGAGCGTCGCGGCGGTAGAGATGGTCGATGACGCGAAAGATGCTTTTCTCGTTGCCGGGAATGATGCGGGAGCTGAGGATCACGGTGTCGCCGGCATCGATGTGGGCATGTTTGTGGTTGTCCACGGCGGCGCGGCTGAGCGCGCTCATGGGCTCGCCCTGGGTGCCGCTGATGAGCACCATCAACTGCTCGGGGGGAAAGTCGCGCATCTGGCCGGGATTGATGACCAGGCCCGGCGGCAGGTTCAGGTAGCCCAGGTCCTGCGCAATCTCAGTGCTTTCCATCATGGAACGGCCCACGACGGCCACTTTGCGTCCGTGCGAACGGGCCAAATCCATGGCGATGCGGATGCGATAGATGGAGGATGAGAAACAACTAAAGAAGAGCTTCTTTTTGGCGCGGGAAAAGATCTCGTCCAGGCGGGGGATCACTGCCCGTTCGCCGGGCGTGTAGCCGGAGCGCTCGACGTTGGTGGAGTCCTGCAGCAGGGCGAGGACGCCGCGTTTTCCGTATTCGGCGAAGGTATGCAGGTCGAAAGGCCTGTCGTCCAGCGGGGAGAGATCGATTTTGAAGTCGCCGGTGTGGATGACGACGCCGACCGGAGTGTCGATGGCCAGGGCTACACAATCGACCAGCGAGTGGGTGACGTGGATGGGCTCGATGGTGAAGGGGCCGATGGTGAATTTCTCTTTGGGCGTGATCTCGATGAGCTCGGTTTCGTCGAGCAATTGATTCTCTTCGAGGTTGCCCTCCACGTAGGCCAGGGTGAACTCGGTGCCGTACACCGGGACCTTGAGCTCGCTCAGGAGCCAGGACAGCCCGCCGATGTGGTCCTGGTGGCCGTGGGTGAGAATGATGGCCCGGACACACGCCTTGTTCTCAATCAGGTAGGTGATATCGGGGACAACGACGTCCACACCCAGCAACTCCGACTCGGGAAACATGAGCCCGGCGTCGATCACGATAATGTCGTCTTCCCAGCGAAGCGCGAGGCAGTTCATGCCGAACTCGCCCAGCCCGCCGAGGGGGATAATTTTCAGGTTTTTTGTATGCATCTGTCAGATTCGATGCTACCACTCGGCGGGGACCAGTCATCCCACGGAAGAAGGGCCGACCTTGATTCCCGGTCCGCCGGTCGCGGCAACTTGCGTGAAGTGGCCTCGACTACGCCATTCTCTGAGATTTCGAGGCGTTTTGAGGCCAAAAACAGGGGAAAATCAGAGGGTTCTGTTTACCGATGAGTACATAGGCAAAATTCTTAAACTATTCATTGCATTTAAGTTGCTGGAGAAACTACCCCTCCAGACGCGGGTTTTGGAGGGGGAGGGGGTGGGGTGTCTCCGGGGGTTCGGACCGCTCACATCCCTGACCGCTCATTCCCTCATTTCGATTGTGCAGCCGGAGCGGGTTATTTTCTGCAAAAGGTGTGGAACGGCGGCGGGTGCCGCAGGTCCCGCTTTTGGGACCTGGAAAAGATGCTTCATCTTTCCGATTCCTTACAGCAGAGAAAGTTGGGCAAGCGGTTTCCGCGCCGGAAGGCCGTCCGTTGGGATTCGATTTCAACCGTTCCGTCGTAGCCCGTCGCGTAATGCCGGAAACTCGACCACGGCCAGTCGTCGGGCCTTGCCGCCAGACCGCGCTTTACGGGGTTCCGGTGCATGTAGCGGAGTTTCTCTACACGCTTCTTTTCGTTGTGGACGTTGAAGTCGTAGTACCGCGCCTGCCAGAAGGGGCGCTGACGGCTCTGCACCGAGACCGATAGCTTGAGGGCCTGAATCGCCTTCGACAGCAAAACCTTCGCCGGCTCACCCACCAGGAGGTGGACGTGTTCGGGCATCACCACATAGCCAGCGACAACGAATCTATAGCGAAGGCGCATCGCCTCAAGCGAGTGCTCGAACAACGCGCACGAGCTCGCCATGCCAAGGTAGGGCAGCCGGCGGTAGCAACTGAAAGTAACGAAGTGAAAGCAGCCGCATTGCTGATAACGAACCAGCCCCTTCGTCATCCCAACATCTTACCCTCCCAGGTCTCAAAATCGAGACCTGGGGCACCCATTCATCTTCGGGTGGTCAGATATGGGCCACCCGCCTGGAACAAGTGAGTCCATCCCTCCCCGGTCCCCAAAAGCAAGGGACCGGGGGCACCCTCAGCGG
>Ga0182013_10000364_pt1 | contig 62779 bp, 80 predicted proteins | sample 612S2MmetaG_FD_120487 | JGI IMG/M metagenome (GOLD analysis project Ga0182013, IMG submission 120487) | Permafrost microbial communities from Stordalen Mire, Sweden - 612S2M metaG | ecosystem: Environmental > Terrestrial > Soil > Wetlands > Permafrost | place: Sweden: Stordalen | collected...
ACCGACTATGCAAAGCTGTGGATCGGTGACGGGCTCGCCAACGGCATGGAGTGCGGCTGGTTCGCTCCGCAGCATAAGACGTGGTCGGAGGCCTACACAGAAATGCGCGGAGCATTTGCGCCGATCGTCGACGGTGGCAGCAAGGGCGCAGCGGTCATGAGATCATGGAGCGGCGGGCGCCTAGACTTCTGGACATTGGAAAATCACATGGCCGGGCGATCGCGCCGCTATCAGCGCATCGTGATCGACGAGGCAGCGTTCGCAAAGGATGGTGACAACACCACCGATGGTTCGATGATGGACATCTGGGAAAAGTCGATCAAGCCAACGCTGTTCGACTTCCGCGGTGAAGCGCTGGTCTGCTCGAATAGCGCCGGCAAGAATCCAGACAATTTCTTTTACAAGATCTGCACTGATCCGCAGTACAGCTTCATTGAGTATCACGCCAAGACGGTCGACAACGATCGGTTGCCCAAGCGGATGCCGGGCGAAAGCCGAATGCAATGGATTCTCAATCGCACGACGTATCTTGAGGACCTGCGGCGCGACAACGATCCTCTGGTTTATGCGCAAGAGTACGAGGCCGAGTTCGTCGATTGGGCAGGCAAGGCGTTCTTTGATCCAGCGAAGTGGATGGTGGAAGGTAAGCCGATCGCTGGCGTCAAGCCGTGCGATACCGTGTTCGCTGTGATCGACACCGCCGTCAAGGATGGCGCCGAGCACGATGGCACGGCGGTGATCTATTTCGCGCTCAATAGCACAGCGCAGCATCCTCTGACCGTTCTCGATTGGGACATCATTCAGGTTGAGGGCGCCACACTAGAGCTCTGGATGCCTGTGGTGTTCGACATGCTGGAGCACTATGCGAAGGAATGCGGCGCCCGGCAGGGCAGCGTTGGCGCATGGATCGAGGATAAAGGTTCCGGTTCTATCCTGCTGCAGCAGGGCCGCAATCGTGGCTGGAACGTCAACGAGATCGAATCAACCCTGACGGCGGCCGGTAAGGACGAAAGAGCCATTTCGGTCTCAAGTTATCATTATCGCGGCCTTGTAAAAACCAGCCAACTAGCCTATGACAAGACCGTTACTTTCAAGCGCGAGACGCGCAACCATCTGTTGACGCAGGTTACAGGCTTTAGAATCGGTGACAAAGATGCCAGTCGGCGAGCAGATGACCTTCTGGACGCATATTGCTACGGACTCGCCATCGCCCTCGGAAACTCCGAAGGCCAGTGACATAGTTGCCCACGCAGAGCATCCCGGCGCAGCATCGGTCTCTTTCGTGGCCGCCAACGCGGCGATAGGCGGAAATGCCGTGCGTGACAGCGGGAGAGACTGCACCGATTGGTCCGGCGTCTGCGCGTGCGGCAAAGCTGCGATGGACGGAATTAGATGCGCGCTGGGAGCGACACATGAACATAGATGAATTGCGCGAGCGGCTTGAGGGTTGGCGCCGGGACGATGCCGAAAAGCATTAGCACGCACACTGCATCGATTGCGTGCTCTCCGCAGGCCATGGATGAAAGCTTGGGATCGTTATCAGCGCGGACGTGGATTGAAACCGGCGAAGATCAGATTGCCTCGCTCCATGCAAAAGCACAAAAGCTTGTTCCGAGAGATCATGTTAAGTCGATAGTGACGAAAGCGCCCGGTGATGATAAGGCTGCCCTGTAGCTTCTCGCGACGGGGTAACAAGTGGCCGAAGTCATCATCAACGGCAGCACGCTAGGCCAGTCGCTCCAAGGGCTGCTTATGGCCCCTGAGATAGTCCCCGGCGCTCCCGCCAGTTACCAGATCTGCAAAACCATCTACGTGTTCCACCCGCTCGGCGCCAAGATCGTCGAGGAGCCGATTCGCATCGCGATGAGCCAGCCGCGGGAGATCGCGTTCCCAAAGCATCCCGGCATCGAGCAGCGGCTAAAGGAGCAATGGAACAAGCAGTGGACGTCCGACAATGCCGACAGAAATATCTTCAACACTCATGTACTGGCGAGAGTGTATGGCATCTCTACGCTGTGCGTCGTCAGTGACGATTTCCTGCCCTCTGAGCCTATGCCGTTCGATCGACTTGCCAAATTGTCGATTAGCTGGAATGTGCTCGATCCTCTCAATACCGCCGGAAGCCTCGTCCTTAATCAGCGCCCCAATGCAACCGACTTCCAGAAGGTCGACAACATAGCGATCAATGGGGTGTCGTATCATCGCTCGCGCGCGATCGTGGTTATGAACGAAAGCCCGATCTATATCGAGTACACGGCCAGCGCTTACGGTTACGTCGGCCGATCGGCCTACCAGCGCGCGCTGTTCCCGCTGAAGTCTTTCGTCCAGTCCATGATCACCGACGACATGGTTACGAAGAAAGCCGGCATCATCGTCGCGGTGCTGAAGTCGGCAGGATCGATTATCGATCGGGCGATGCTGCTGATGGCCGGCATCAAGCGCGCCATGATCAAGCAGGCGGCCACCGAGAACGTCATCAGCGTCGAGAAGGATGAGGATATCAAGGGGATCGACCTCACTAACGTCAACACCGCTATGTCCGAGTCGCGAAAGAACGTCCTGCAAAACATTGCCACGGCTGTGCCGATGCCAGCTCGCATGTTGAACCATGAGACTTTCGCAGAGGGGTTTGGCGAGGGCACGGAGGACGCGGCAGCCGAGTCTCGCTTCATCACACGCATTCGCGACGACATGGCGCCAACCTATGCGTTTATGGACCCGATCATCCAACGCCGCGCATTCAACGAGGAGTTTTTCGATACGATCAAGAGCGAGTTTCCGGATGAGTTTGGAGGCGTCAAATATCAGACGTGGTTTTACGACGTCACCAACAACATGAAGGCGACGTGGCCTAACCTCCTGACAGAGCCCGACAGCGAGAAGATCCAAGTCGAGGACGTTCGCTTCCGCGCGGTGCTGGCGGCCTTCGAGATGATGGCGCCGATGGCCGATCCGGACAACAAGGCCAAGCTGCTCGAATGGTTGCAGGATATCTTCAACAATCAAAAGCTGATGTTCGGCGTGCGGCTCGATCTGGATTTCGACGCTCTGGTCAATTATGTGCCGCCTGAGAAGCAGTTGGAGATGGAGGGAAAACAGGCCGAGACGAAGAACATCGAAGGCTCGTTCAAACCGAGGACCGACGCGCTCGCAGCCTACAGGGATTCGCTGGCGCAATATACAGGCAGCGGCAAGACGCCAAACTCGCCGATCATCGCGCCAGATCGCAGGCCAAATGCAGCATGAGGCATAAAAATAATTACAAGGTCGTGAAGCGAGAGATTTTGGAGCTGGTCGGGTTAATTCCGCCAGAGACCGATTTCAACAGACGTGCGCGGGAATATGCGTTGCAGGCCAGCCGCATCAACACCAACGAGAGAATCCGTCAGAAACGTTCCCAAGAGCAACGAAATCAACGAGGAAAGGTTGAAACATGACCGACGATAATATCGAGACTTCAAACGGCTTCCCCACGCTCAACATCAACAAGGAAGTCCCGCTCTACAAGTCACACAAGACGGTGCGCGCGCTGGAGATCATGGGCATGGCAGATGGTCTCCTGCATTTCATGGATGCGAAATATCCTTCGCAGCAGATCGACCCTAAGATGCTCGCGCGCTACACGCCGAAGCAGGGCGACTTCTATGTGATCTATGACGACGGCTATCGGTCGTTCTCGTCGCGCAAGGCGTTCCTCGAAAGCTACACGCTAATCGAAAAGGCTGATGGGCCTCAGGAGAGCGGCCAAGATCAGCATGGCTGACAAGAGCACATTCTATCGCGTCGTGACTCAGGCCGTGGTCGATATCCTCGATCACGGCTTTGACGAAATTGGTCGCGTGCGCAGATGGGAAGAAAAGCTGGCGACGTCGGCTAGGGCTTCGCTCCTGCCGGAAGCCGAGATGGACAAGATGCTGCGCGACGGACTGGCGCAGATTTACGAGCGCCTGATCGACAAGGGCCAGATCTATAGTAAGCATCCCGGCATCAGCACATTCACTGTCGACAAGCTGCGACCGGAGCTTCGTAAGATCCTCGATCAGCGCATCATGGCGTCGGCAGATCTGATCAAGCGCAAGCGCAAGACAACGATCGACACCATGATGTCTCGCTTCTCTGGCTGGGCTACGTCGGTGCCGAAGGGCGGGACGTCTCAGGGCAACAAGGCTGGCCTCAAGGATAAGATTCGCCGATCGATAACGTCGCTATCCTTTGAGGAACGGCGAGTTTTTATCGATCAAGGTCACAAGCTGACAGCGTCAATTTCGGAGGTGGTAGCCATTGGCGGGCAAGCGATCGCGGGACGCTGGCGCTCGCATTGGAAACAGCCGGGGTACGATTATCGCGAGGATCACAAGGAACGAGATCAGGAAATCTATTTGCTGCGCGATACGTGGGCGACCGAGAAAGGTTTAGTCAAACCCGTCGGCGCCGGCTGGTACGACAAGGTAACAAAGGTTGGAGAGGAACCGTTCTGCCGCTGCTACATGGTTTGGATTTACGCATTGCGGGACTTGCCGCCGGACATGCTCACCGTTAAGGGTAAAGCTGAGTTGGATCGCGTGAGAGTCGAACTGGCTTCATGAGGAGTGCGCCATGCCGCTTGGATACATCTTCTGGGGCATTTTTATCGTCATCGTCATTCTTAGCGTCATAGGCTATCGGCGAGGCCCGACGTGGCAATATGGTTGGGCCAACGATGCGCTTATCCTCATTTTGATCGTGCTGCTGGGATTGGCCGAGTTTGGTTTTCCCTTGCAGGGCATAGGAGCGGGCCACCATTCTTTTTACTAGGGGGCAAGCCACCCATTGTTGAAATGGTCCCCGCGCGCAAGGGCTGCTACTATGTCGGGGGTGTTACCGACTGCTCGGAGGCAGATCCTCCGATGGAGCCCGGCCCTCCATCGATCTGCAAGGGCTGCGACGCAAAGGAGTAAAGACCATGTCGCTCGGGACAATTATCTTGATCATCCTTGTTATCGCGTTGCTCGGCGGATTCACGGGCGTCGGCGGTGGACCGTTCTACGGAAGCGGTTATTATGGCGGCGGCGGCCTCGGCCTTATCGTTGTGATCTTGCTCGTCCTGCTGCTGCTCGGAAGGCTATGACCTTTCATGATCTCGTCGAGAGCCATCTCAATTTGCTGGATCATCCTCTCGGGGGTTGCAGCTTCGTTTGCCAAGGAAGGCGACGGCCATTCGCAATCGCCGCTTCATGCGTGGTTTGAGGGCCTGCAATCGGGCAAAGGGCGCTGCTGCGCTGACGCTGACGGGGATGTGGTCAAGGATGCCGATTGGGAGGTAAAGCGCGGCCATTACCGTGTGTTCATGCTGCGGGAGTGGGTTGACGTTCCTGACGATGCCCTGATCACCGTTCCCAATCTCGACGGACGGACAATCGTCTGGCCCATCTGGATCGACGGTAGGCCGCAGGTTCGATGTTTTATGCCGGGGAGCATGACTTAAAATGGCGGTCGAGCGTTTGAGCCCAATCCTAGAGCGCAACGGCAACCGGATGTTTCATTGGTGCCCAGCGTGCGAGGTGCTGCATCCGGTGTTCGATGGCTTCGGCTGGAAATGGAACGGCGACGTCGACAAGCCGACGTTCACGCCGAGTTTCAAGCATTCCGGCAAACGCTTGGTTGTGGTCGACGGCAAGTGGAACGGAGAATGGCATCGCGACGAGGACGGCCATCCGATAGACGGCACGTGCCACTACATCATCACCGATGGACAAATCCAGTTTTGCTCTGACAGTTGGCATAAGCGATCTGATATCGTGGCGATGCCGCCTATCCCGGCCAACGTGAGCGCGAGCGACTGACGATGACCGATAATGTGATTCGCGCCGCCGGCATCCTGTTCCTCGATCCCGAGGGCAAAGCCTTATTCCTGCGCCGCGCTGACGGCGACCAGATCGGCCGTTGGGCGTTTCCCGGTGGAAAAATCGAGGATGGCGAGGACGCCGATGGTGCGGCAATCCGCGAGGTCGAGGAGGAGACCGGATACAAGGTAAAGCCAGCGGCGCTGCGTCTGCACGCAAGGCGCATCAAGCCGGTGTTGGAGGATGTAGCTGAAAAGCCGGCGTCGCTTGTTCCTGACGTGGTCGAGCTGCCGCCTCCGCCTATGGTTGATTTCACGACGTTCCTTGTCCGCGTCCCGGTCCAGTTCACACCTAAGCTGAATGAGGAGCATGACGGCTTCGTGTGGTCGTCGATCGGCGACGCGCCGCAACCGCTGCATCCCGGCTGTCAGATCGCGCTCGACAAGCTGACGATGAATGAGCTGGGGATCGCGCGCGCGATGGCCGCGGGCGAGCTAATGTCGCCGCAGCGCTACATCAACATGACGATGTGGACGATGCGGATCACGGGTACGGGCCGGTCATTCCGCAAGGCGCAGAAGCGAAAGGACGACGACGGCAAGACGATCGTCTATGACGAGCACGTCTATCGGCCGCCAGAGCACTATCTCAATCAGGATTTCCTCGATCGATGCAACGGGCTGCCGGTTATCTGGCTGCACCCGGCTAAGGCGAAGCTGACGTCAAAAGAGTTCGCCAAGCGGATCGTCGGCACCGTTTTTGTGCCCTACATCGACGAAGATGAAGTCTGGGCGGTGGCCAAGATCTATGACGACGAGGCCAACGCCGAGATGGAAAAAGGCGTGCTGTCCACAAGTCCCACTGTTGTTTTCACGAAACTCAGTGTAAATCAGTCCGTAGCACTTCCCGACAAGAGCTTGTTACTCATTGAAGGCGACCCCGGTTTGCTAGATCATGTCGCGATCTGCCAGCAGGGTGTTTGGGACAAAGGCGGGGAGCCCGCCGGAATTAGCAGCGATCACATCATCAGAGGAGATTCCAGCGTGGCCGAAAAAACCGAAGCAGAGAAGAAGGCGGATGCCGATAAGAAGGCTGCTGATGAGGCCGGTGTTGGTTCGCACGCAAATGGTGTGATGGACGCCATCATGGATTCGTTCAAGAAGATGGCGGATGGTCTCCGTCAGGACATGGCCTCGCACTGTCAGAAAATGGATTCGAAGTACGATGCTGTGATGGACGCGGTGAAGTCCGACTCGGCGAAGCGCGACGCAGAGAAGGAAGAAGAAAAGAAAAAGGACGCCGCCAAGTCCGATTCCGAAAAGGAGGAGGAGGAGAAGAAGAAAGACGCGGCCAAGAAGGACGGCGCCAAGAAAGACGGCGAGGGAGCCGAGGAGACGGCAGCCGACAAGAAGCGCAAGGACGCTGAGGAAAAAGAGAAGGAAAAAGAAAAGGCTGATGCTGCCAAGAAGGATGCCGAGGACAAGGAAAAAGAGAAAGAGAAGGCTGATGCAGCCAAGGCTGACAGCGTTCCTCGCTCTGAATTCGAAAAGCTTCAGGCGATGGTCACCTCGATGCAGCCGCGCAAGATGACGCAGGCCGATCGCGATGCCTTCGCAGATGCACAGGCGAAAGCCGACGTCGTGCTGCGCGCCATGAATGACAGCGCAGATCCGCCGATGTCCGGCGAGGATATTGTCGCCTACAACATTCGGCTTGCCCGCAAGCTTCAGCCCCACTCAAAAACGTGGAAGGATGTCGATCTGGCGGTGATCGCTGCCGATGCCAAGGGCTTCACGATCGCGCTCGACGGCATTCGGGCAGACGCCTTCAAGGCGGCGATGGACCCGACAGATGCGCAGCCATTCCAGCATCGCGAGATCAAGGAAACCGCACCGGGCGGCCACAAGATCACACGGTTCGTCGGCAAGGGCACGATCTTCGCGCAGATGTCGCGCCCACACCGCAACGTCAACTTCATCGGTACCCGCATGCCGACCCAACACTAAGGGCGGCGCGCGGGCGTCTTTTCTTTTTTAGGATCTGGCATAATCGCGACGATCGTCGCACTCACGCAAGGAACTCTGGGCCATGGTAGGTTCTCTCAGCTACAACCCGATCGTCACGACGAATGCCAGTGGCTCGTTCAATGTCGAGAGCACCGGCTACATCCAAGGTCAGGCGATGGACGATCCCGCCATTCGCCACGAACTGTTCGGCGGCGTGCTGGCCGTAACCGAAACGCTCCCGATGTACGGTGGTGTCGGCATCTATGAGCAGATCGGCGGGCTGGCGAACGGTCCCGGTTCGGTGCTCGGCAATATCCTCGGCCGCGCAACAGGGCTCTATCCCGGAACAGGCACTCCCGGAAATTTCAACCTCGTTGGTTTCAGCGTATTCGATCAGGATCACTCCATGATCCAGTCGGCAACGCAGGAAGTGCCCGTCGCGCTTTCGGGAATGAGTGTCCACGGCTATCGACTCGGATGTGGGGCTCGCATCGCGGTTGCGATGGACCCGGCCCTGATCGACTTGCAGGGCAATATCATCACTTCGCAAGTGAGCTGGGATTTTGGCGGCCAGAAGCTTATCGCAGGTCAGGCGATATATAACGCGAACGTCATCACAGCGGCGACGTGGGCTGCGACCGCCGGTGGCCAGTCGACCTACACCACGACGTCAGCGCATGGCATCGGCGTCGGAGAATACGTCACCTTCTCGGGTATCACCCCGGCCGCCTACAACGGCACCTTCCTCACGCTCGCCGGCACCACGGGCTCGACCATTGTCACAGCCAATCCGCTCGCGTCGACGCCCGGCGCCGGCACAGTGTTCGGCACGCTCGTCGCTGGCGGCGGCATCCTTCCGGTCCAAGTGCTCGACGTGAAGGCGACGAACTGCATGACGGTCCAGCTCAATTCGGCCGGCGCTTACATTTTCAACCGCAATGGTGCCTGCGCGCTCATCAAGATCTGATCGCGTTTCCCGCAACCTCAAACCGACAGACGCCATCACCCGCTCATCATCAGACGATTGAGCCCATACCGGAGACGAACAAATGCCCGTAATTGCACCGGCCTTTATCACGCTCAATCCGTCGCTCACGCTTCCGGAAGTGTTGCTGCCCTATAGCCAAGCTTCGGGCGCCTTCAAGACACTTCCAAGCGGCGACCTGATGGTGAGGCTAGGTGAAGGCGATCTGGCCTGCTACATCAATCGCGCCGATGTTCGCACCAAGATGGCGGCGGGACAGAGCGCCTATAACCAGCTCCCGTCGATCGGCATTTTCCTTTCATACATCCAGACGGCGACCTACCTGCTGCGGGTTCGTGCCGAATGGGATCATCACGATTCAGCGGCGATGGCGCGTCGCGGCATGGCGATCGAACAAGCCTATCGCCTAGGTATGCGTCAGGGGCATTTCCAGCTCACTCGATCCGCGCTGCTCTACGGCATGAACCCGGCCAACGGCGAGGGCCTGCTGAATACGGCAGGCGCCGTCGCGATCAACCTACCGCCGGACAGTTACGGCAACGATACCGTCATCACCTATGACAACGGCGAGATGGCGTTCTTCGTCATCAGCCAGTTGCTCGCGATGAAGACTCGCACCAACCAGCTCGGCATCGGCCGCAAATTCACGATCCTCGGATCGCAGCGCACGCTCGGCCAGTTCGAGTACAACGTCGTCCAGCTCACGCAGTATCAGCGCGCAGGCGCCGGTTCGCAGTCAACCGCTGGCGTGGTCGAGGGCGTCGGTGGCTTGAACGGTGACGAGATCATCTGGGCCTATGACGACACGCTGATCGGCAAGGGCGCCGGTGGCCTTGATGCGGTCTTGCTCGTCATGCCGGAAGTCGAGAATCCGCAGCCGACAACGAACTGGAACACCAACGAATTCGCTAACATCGCTCCGGGGCTAGACGCTTGCGTCTTGCAGCTCTGCGACATGGTCGCGCCGCGCGAACTGACCGCGCCTCTGCCCGGTGGCGCCGTCGACGTCGTGTCCGAGATGAGGATTACGAGTGGATGGGGACTCCGTGGTGAGGCAGTCCAAGTGATATCGATGCAATATAGCTGACGTTTCAGCTACTTGCTGCTATAACGAAAGCCCAGAGCAACCTTGATCTTGATGTGTGGCTTGCGCGAGAGTCGCGACGAAAAGGAAAACAACATGGCGACACCATTAAATTCAAATCTACCGGCCGTCGTGCAAGAGCTACAGACGGCGCTGGAAACAGCGCTGGGGGAGATCGAGCAGCTTAAAGCGCGCTTGGAGCATATCGAGCAGCATCTTCAGGGCGGCGGCGGTCCCGGCTTCAACATCAAGTTTTGAGTTTTTGAATATCGGCGGAGGAACGCAGCGCGGTAGCTTCACGGCTGCCGCGTTTCGTTTATAAAGGAATGATGCAGCGGACGCTAAGGACGCCGCCCGGTGGAATGCCGGGCACCACCATCAACAGGAGAAGGCACGATGGATCTATATCTTGGAAACGCTACGGGACAGCATTGGGATTTCTATTACCGGCTTCCGGAGAAAAAGAGTGCCCTGCACGAAATCATTCCCATGGGCGAGCAGATCAAAATCAGCGGCGATCTTACACCGGATGAGGTCGCGGCGATCGTTCATCAGGGCGAAAAGTACGGCCTGACGTCGGTAGACACGATCGACCAAGGGAGCACGATGTTCCGCGGGCTTTGCTATCAGGTCGGCAAGGAAATCAGCTCGTCGAAAATCGAAAAGCTTTTTCACGCCAACCAGAACGTGCTTGTGCTGCGCGGGCAGGAAATGCGCAAGGTGGCGGCGATCGTCGAGACCAACCGGATGGTGCGCGATAATCAGAAGTACGATCTTCCCAACATTCGAAAGACGGAGTTTTCGGTGCAGGATGAAGATGGCGCATGGGCAGATGGCTATCGCACCGAGATCGACACCGGGACGGCTCGGCCGTCGAAGCGGCGAAAGGGGTAGCGCGCCGTGGGCCAGTGGGCAGATGAAAAAGGCGAGGTTTGGAACATCACGGGATTTGACATGCCACAGCAGGAAATGAAGCGTCCTGAAAATAGAGGCGACGTGCAGTTGTTCACCAAGTCAGGGGAGCGCGTCACAACGATCAGGCTGCCGCCCGGCGGGCCTCCAGACGTCATCAAGTGGGGCGCGCGGCATTATGTCCTGCACAATGGCGCCTATCGAGAGGGCCTGTTTCTCGAGTCGTTCGAGGGACCGCGCTGATGGATAATGATCCGCCGTTCATCGTTCCCCCGCCGACCGTCGATGGATTCCTTCAATTCGTCTACGGTTTTATGCAGATCACTCCGGCACAGTTGCCACCAACCTCGCCGGTGGTGTTCTTTGCTTTTCACTCGGCGCGGGAAACGGTGAACGGCTTCATCAGGTGTGCTGTGCCGTTCCTTTATCATCAGGCGGTCTACAATCTGGCAGCGGATATCCTGATCAATTATGCGCCTGACATCGGTGATGCGTTCGGCAATCCGCCGCCGTTTTATGGGACCATCGGTAAGGACAGGCTGCCTGTCTTTGCGTATCTGCGAAGAAAATTCAACGTCAACGGTTTCGTCTCAGGCGTGATATCGTCCGCGAGCGATGAGGGAACAAGCGAGTCGATGGTCGTTCCTGATTCGCTCGCGCAGCTCTCGCTGTCGGATCTGCAAAACATGAAGACGCCATGGGGCCGACGCTATCTGTCGATCGCACAGAAGTGGGGACCGACTCTGTTCGGGATCACATGAGGGAAAATAGATAATGGCAAACCAACTTGTGCAGGCTGGTGCGTCGACGCCGGTCACGATCATCCCGTCAGGCAAGCCGTTGGGATTCCAGCAGATCACGGCATTGACAGTGGCGGCGGCGTTTACAGTGCCGGCGGGCGCGACCTATGCCTTGGTGATGTGCACGGGCGCAAATGTGAATTATCGCGATGACGGGACAGCGCCAACTGCGACGATCGGGATGCAGATCACGGCTGGAGCTGCGCCGATTCCCCTCGCCAATCTGGCCGCGCTGCAATTCATCCAGCAGTCGGCAACCGCTGTCCTCAACGTGTCATATTATAAATAGGGCGTGAACGGTCATGGTCGGCGTTAATTCACAGCGGGTTATTCTGCCGGCAGGATTTTCGCGAATCGTTACCCCCGGTCGCGGGCGCCAACTGCTTGAATGGCCAGCAAAGAATTCGATCGAAAAACTCGACTTCGGTATCGATTATTCGATACGGCTTGCTGTGCCACCGGCGGCGGCGGGCGACACGATCGTGACTTCGACGTGGGATCAGATCGAACCTCCGGATGAAGGTTTGGTGATAGGTAACAAGGCAATAAATAATCCGTTTGTTTCCGTCTGGTTGTCGGTCGGAGCAATCGGATCAGTGTATGCTCTGATGAACAATGCGACGACGGCGCAGGGCCGTATCTTCGTGGAAATCGTTTACCTGCGGATACGAGGCGAAGAAGATCCTGACCTTGATTTTTCGGATGCAGAAAATTCGCAGTACATACCGCTGATCGGCGGCTGACACTTTCCTTTGGGGAATTCGAGCGATGAAAAAAGCTCTCTTGGCATTGGCGATCTGGTCGCTGTCGCTCGTTGGCCTTTCCCCAGCTCTGGCTCAACAGGCCACGTTCCCTAATTATTCGTTCCTCGACGCCTACAAGATCCCGCGCCAACTGCATGGGTTCAATTGCTCGAACAGCGTCATATGCGCGGCTAACGTCATTCAGGATCAGACTGGCAACCCGATGGGTGTGTCGGCCAATCCGATCTTTGTCTCGCCCGGCGCGGGAGCTACGTTTGCAGTCACCGGCAGCATCACATGCTCGAATTGCAGCGGCACTGGCGTCTCGGCCACCTTCGCAAGCCCGATCGGAAATTTCGGCACGCCGGGCGGCTTCAAGGATGTGTCGGGTAATTTTCAGCCGCAGCTCGGCGACGTCACCAATGGAGAATGGGTAAGCATCAAGGCTTCGGTCACCCTTCCTGTCTCGGTTGCGGGCACGCCGAATGTCAATTGCGTCAGCGGTTGCAACGGATCGAATGCGTCGGTTGCGCTCACCTCGATCGCGGTGCCGGCCTCTGCCACCTATCTCGGCGCCAGCGTCGGCGGCGTCCTGACGGGATTGGTCGCGACCGCCAATGGCCTCATGGTCGACGGATCTGCGGTAACGCAACCGGTCAGCGGCACTGTCAGTCTCGGCGGCACGCTCCCGGCATTTGCGGCCACCCCGACATTCAATTGCGGCACGGGCTGCGGCGCGGCTCCGAATGCGTCCGTTGGAGCGGTGGCCACGCTGGCGCCGGGCTCGGCCACCTACGTCGGTATGTTGCAGGGCGGCAATCTTGTTCCGCTCACCGGTACCGGCGGCAACCTGAATATCCAGTGCTCGAACTGCTCGGGTTCGGGCGTGAGCACGGCGGATGGTGCGCTGTTCGCGGCCGGCGCTTCGCTGTTCGCTGGCGCGGGCGGTTTCTATCAGACGACGGTGACGGCAAATCCCCTGACGGCTGGCGATCAGGGCATGGTGCAGTTGACGGAATTCCGCGCTGTCATGATGAACCTGCGCAACGCGGCGGGAGCGGAAGTCGGCGTATCGGCGGCCCCGCTTCAGGTCTCTCTCGCCAATACCGGTTCGAACGGCTCGGCGCTGCTTGTTACCGGCGCTGGCGGCACATTCCCGGCCGCGCAGTCTGGCGCTTGGTCGATTGGGCTCGCTGCGGGCACCAACGCGATCGGCTCGATCACCAATACCGGGTTTGGCATCACGGGCACGCTGCCTGCGTTTGCTGCGACGCCAACCGTCAATCTGGGGACCATCGCGGGGGTCGCGACACAGACCACGCTGGCGGCGATCCAGACGGCGCTGGGCACGCCGTTCCAAGCCGGTGGCAGCATCGCCAATACGGCCTTTGGCATCTTGGGGACGCTCCCTGCCTTCGCGGCAACGCCTACGGTCAACCTTGGCACCTTGGGGGGAGCCGGCACGGCGGCCAATCAGGCGACTATCATAGCAGCGCTTGGAACGCCATTTCAGGCCGGCGGTTCGATCGGCAACAGCTCGTTCGCTGTGACGCAGGCCACGGCGGCGGCCCTCAATGCGACCGTCGTCGGAACGGGTACCTTTGGCGTCCAGCTCACCGGCGCCACGAACAACATCAACAACATCACAGGAACTATCAGCCTTCCCACGGGCGCGGCCACGGCCACCTTGCAAACCAGCGGCGCGGCAAAAACCCAGATCGTCGACGGCTCCGGGAACGTCATAGCCTCGACCACGAATGCCCTGAATGTCGCTTGTATCTCTGGATGCACCGGCGGCGGCGGCGGCGGGGGGGCGGTCTTTGGTCCCACGGCAGTGGGCGTTGCGAACGCCAATCCCCCGGTCGTGTTCGGCGGTACAGTCACGGGCGCGGCTGGTCAGAACGTCGTCGGGGCGGCAATCAAGCTCGGGAGCACGCCGCCGTTGGCTACCGACACGGCGATCGTCGTATCGATCTCGCCGAATAGCGTCAATCCAAACGGCCAAGTCACGATGGCCAATAGCGTCTCGGTTGCGATCGCCAGCAACCAGAGCGCCATTCCAGTCACGCAATCTGGCACGTGGAGCGATCGGATCGTCGGCAATGCCGGCGCGCTGCTCGATTTCGCTGGCCAGAACGCGACGGGCACATTCAGCTCAGTTCTAGTCGGTGGCCAGTTCAACACGACGCCGGCCACGATCACGTCCGGGAACTTCTCGCCGTTCCAGATGGATGCCGCGGGCAACCTGCTAGTCAACGTCAAGGTGGGCGGTGGGGGCGGTGCTGTCACGATGGTGTCCGGTGCGGTGGCGAGCGGCGCCTATGCGTCGGGCTCGATCGCTTCGGGCGCCTATGCGTCGGGCGCGTTCGCGTCCGGTGCGTTCGCAGCGGGCTCGCTCGCCAACGGCGCCAACGTCGTCGAGGGAACGATCACCTCGGCGCATACCTGCTCGGTTGCAGGGAATACCATCATCGGCTGTCTCGGCCAGCTTGACGACGATATCAAGGGGCCGATCCCGCAGGTTACGGGTCCGCTCAATGCGGCGACGGCGGCGTCGACCAGCGCGCTCACGGTCGGCGGTCAGTATCTTTCGGCGCAGCCGACAATGACGAACACGCAACAGGCTGCGCTGCTATTCAGTTCGCGCGGTGAATTGCTGGTTGCGGCGGGTGTCTCCGGTCTTGCCGTGACGCTGACGTCGACCACGATCACAGGCACGGTTGCAGCCACGCAATCGGGCACGTGGACGGCTGGTCTCACGCAAGGCGGCTCGGCCTTGTCAGCGACCAACGGCATCTTCTCCAACCTCCTGCAAGGCAACGCGGTCCTGAGTGCCACGAACGGTCTCTTTGCCAACCTGATGGTCGGCAACGCCGCGGTGGCCACCGGTACCGGAGCGCAGGGAGCCACAGTTCCTCGAGTCACCGTTGCCACCGATACCGCGACGCTGGCGGGCTCGGCGCCCAGCGTTGTGGTGCAGACCAACAATGCCCAGACGGCTGGAACGGCTACGGCAACCGGCCAAGGTCAGACCGGAACTGGCGTGGGGCGCCAGACTTTGTCGCAGGACAGCCTGTCTGCGCCGATCAGCATCTCGACGGCGACTACAACCCAGATCGTCGCGCTGTCGGGCTCGACGTCGATCTATGTCACGTCGGAAGATTTCATGGCCGCGGGTGTGGACACGTTCCAATGGATTTACGGAACTGGAACGGCTTGCGCTACAGGGCAGGGCACACTTAGCGGGGCATATTCTCTGAGCACGTCCAATCCGGGTCTTACGAAAGGCGGCGGTGTGGGGACGATCTTGAAGGTGCCGTCAGGAAACGCGCTGTGCGCCATTACAACGGCAGCGGTGGCTGTCGCCGGTTCGATCAGCTACATGCAATTCTGAGGAGTGGATACGTGAAGAAGCGCATTATCATTCTCGTTCTCATCGCGATCGCGTCGTGCTCGGTTCGCGGCGATCAGTCGCGCGCGGCAAGCATCATGCTGCTCGGCGCCGGCAGTGGTGGCGGGAACTCGTGCTCGAACGATCTGGATTTTTCGCAAGCCTGCAACAGTCAATATTTCTCTCTCATCTTCCGGTAAGGAGCGATCACTATGATCAAGCGTCTCGCAGCACCACTAACAGCAGTCGTGCTTTGGCTGATCGCGTTCGCCGCGCCAGCGCTGGCGGCGTGCACCAATCCGATCTCGATCAACAACAACGTGCCGTCCTCGGTCGGTATGAGCACGCAAACCGGAGATGACGGAAACTGCGCGCCGAATGCAGGGCCGCACAAATGGTATCTCGGCTCGTCGAACAATGGTCTTTACTCGGCGCTGCTGACGCTGGAATCGATAGAATTGAACGCGCTAGCCAATGGTGCGGTTGCCGTCAGTTCGGTTGGTGGCACCTCTGGACTGTTCAACAATTCAAACACAGGCGGCGCACAACTCGGTGAAATCTTCTTCACCTCTGGCGCCACCGCGACGTGCACGGCGGGCGGCAACATCTCGATCTGGTTTCTTCAAACCGGAGACGGAACAACGTTCGAGACTGCCACAGCAGCGCAAATGGTCCGCTCTCCAGATGCTATAATTTTTCTTCCCACTGCTGCGATCAGCACCAACACCTATAAAGCGCCGGGGCCGATTAACGTTCCTGCACTTCAGTTCAAGGTGATGACCCAAAATAACTGTGGCGCTGCGCTGGGCGGGACCGGAAATTTGATAAAGTTAGCTCCGATTGCAGGACAAAACTAAATGCTGTCGCGCCGTCGTCTTATCCAAGTTGCTGCCCCAGCCCTCCTGTTGCCGTCGCGCAAACTGTTTGCAGCTCAAAGGCCGCCGTTTGCGTTTCCGGCTGGGGTGGCTCCGGGGATGAATCAGAGTCATCCTGTTTCTGGACAGCCGTGGATATCGGCGGTGGCCAATTTAGGCGGGAATTTCACAAACCTTCTAGGTGGCAAACCGGGAACGATCATTGGTGCTCCGACTGGATTTCTAGACCCGGTGATCGGTCCAAGCGTCAAGTTCAACGGCGCCAGCACGGATCAGATCGAGTTTTCCGGTTTCTCGGCAAGGAATCCGATCGGTGGTTTTACGTATGGTTGCATTTTCGTCATGGACAGCATCCCAACAGTCACGGCTGCTCTCCACAGCACGGCAAATGCAAATACGAGCAACTCTTTGCTTGTAAGTACTGCTCCTGTTTTATTTCCGGAAACCGCCGGAGCGTTTCCGACTGCTGGCTATGCGCTTGCGGTTGGGGTGCCTTACTTTGCGGCCTTCAGTAACTATGCCAACGGTGCAAATTCAATTGACGGAATCATTCGCAATCTGGCGACGGGAAAAGTAGTGGCCACACAGGCTGCATTGGCCAGCAGCGGAGCCTCGGCAGGTGACGGCACCTTCAACATAGGCAACCACACTGCGGCAGTGGCAGCGTTTCCGGGTCACATCGCTGCGTATATGTATAGTTTTAATTTTGGCAACATGCTGTCGTTCAACACTCTGTTGAAGTGGTCCGAAAATCCGTGGGCATACTGGTATCCAGGAACTTAATAAAAAATGTTCAAAAGATTTTTATCAGCTCTGGCTGGTGTGGTAGTCGCACTGGCGACGACGACTTCCTTTGCGATGCCGGTCAATCCGCAGCGCAATAATCTTCTGGCCTACTCGATTCAGATCCAGCATCTAATCATTGAGCAGAAGGCTTCGTTGTCGGGAGCCGTTAAATTTTTCGGCCAAGGTGAGTCTCGCTTTCTGCCGGTCGGCTATCGTCATGGTTCAGCGCCCTTATCGCCACCCGCCGGCATTTCCCAAGTAATGCTCAGTGTCGGCGCGGATCTTACGCCGATCACTTACACAAATGCCCTGAGGGGAAACCAAGCAACAAACAACAATACTTCCATCGACGTCGATGGTAGCCAATATCCGATTACGACGCTGACGCAGCAGATTGGTTCGCAGACTAATGGTCTGTGGTTAAACTCAACCTATACGCTGTCGTGCGCCGCGACACGTCCGTTCATGTCGATAGTTTTCGGCAATACGACCACGCCGACATTTGTGGTGTCGTCTTTCACGGGTGGAATGACGCTCAGCGGTTCCGGCACACCGGGCACGTTCACCAGCAGCAACCAGAATTTCAAGTGCAACGGCAGCACGGCTGGCACGGCAGTGTTTCAATGCACGTCGCAGTGCTTCGGTCTCTCCATTCTTTATCCGACGGGTTATGCTTTTGCGCCGGGCAGCGGCGAGTGGATACTTTGTCGGAGCACCAATAACGGCGGCGCGCCGAACGATGATTGCTCCCAATACGCGCTTGCGATGTCAACCAGCGGGGCTTCCGGCTCGTTCTTCGTTCCTGAATTTGTAGCAGCCATAAAGGGAGCTGGCTTCGGCTGGCTCCGAAATATGGGATCAAGCGCTTCCGACACTACCAAGATGACGACGTTTGGTTATCGTGCTCAGATCACCGACCTCCATCTCACATTCACCAGCCGTAATGTGCCGAGCGCTCGTTCCGGAGGAGCGGGCAATACTACGCCGACGTGTCCGCTCACGGCTGGCTCGTCAGGACAGGCGCCATATATTTTTACCTGCGCGCCTTCTGACGACATGAACAACAGCGCCAACGACCAGAGCCTAGGGGCATGGGCTGATGGCGACACCGTGATGGGAAATCCCGGCACAGGACCGACGCCGGGATGGACTCTAGTCAACGCGGTCGGAGACAGCACGACCAACTGCGGCGGCGGTCCGTGCGTTTCGGCGTCGATCGCGCACAGCCAGATGACGACGGCCAGCATTTCTGGTACGACGATGACCGTCAGCGCCTTCAACAGCTACGGGGGCGGCAGCGCCTCCGTACTGCTCGGAGACACGGTCTTTTCTATCTCCGGAACGTCGGTTGCGGCCAACACCACGATTGTCGGAAACTCCACGACCAATTCATCTGCTTGTGCGCCTGCTTGCACGGGGGCCGGTGGCACAGGAACTTATGCTGTCAGCGTTTCGCAGACTGTTGCGGCGCAGGCGCTTTACGCGGGCAACGTGTCCGCCGCCATTGTCGGAAATGTGCTCTATGTCAATGGATTGACGAGCGGCACCACCGAGGCTGGTGGCGTCCAGACAATAACTAACATCTCAAGTGATGGCTACCACGTCACCTTCAACACAGCGTTTGTCCATGCCTGTTCCGGTTGCCTAGGCTACATAAGTCCATTTGCAATCGTTGTTTCCACGAAGGCCGGCGGCGCTCAAGCGTTCATCTTGAACTGCGAAGGACAGGGCTACAACGACAACTGTGGTGGAATAAATTCCAACCAGCTCGGCACCGGCTACTCCACGTTTGCTTACGATGCCATTTTAGGCGGGGTCATCGAACAGGGCGGCGGCGTCTCGCCGGGCATGGCGCCGTATGAGTATTTCATCAATCTTGCCAATCAGACCGACGCGAACTTCTGGCTGAATCTTCCGATAACGGCCACCAACACTTACAAGACCAGAACGGCCTCCCTTATTCTTAGTTTGATGAAAGCGCCGCTCAAGGTGCTTACTGAAGATGGCAATGAGGTCTGGAATCCGGCGTATCAACCATGGCGGCTGGCGATCCAGCGTGAGAACTGGCTCAATATAACCAACGGCTCTCCGCTCGATTATACGCACTACATGGCGGTGCTGGCTTCGGACACAGCGCTTGCATTTTCGTCCGTATTTAGTGGCTCAAATCGCTCTCGTTACGAAGCCGCCATGATGGGGCAATTCTGCTGCGCCCTTTCTTCCAGCGATTATATCTTGGCTCTGGGCGGGTCACTTCTAAGCACAGCAACGAACGCTCCACTTTGCGTACATTTTGGCGGAACGTTTACCAGCGGGTGTTCAGTAGCAGGACGAAATGTTTATCCTAACCGCCCCATCGACGACATCAACACGATCGGAGGTGCGCCATATGTTGGCGGCAACAACATCACGAACGGGTCGGACGTCGGAGGCTCTGGATTCGGGCTAGCATCAGCTTGGTTTTTCCAACCTGTCGTGAACGACTGGATCAACGGCAGCGAAGCCGCCGCCATATCGCTCATCGACCAAGACCTGAGGGGGACTTATCCGCGCAGAGCACCCCAAGCACTTACTTGCAGCGGCACCACGTTCACGACGGGGACAGGCGCATCGTCATACGAGCCGGGAGGGAATGGCAACTTCTTCCTGTTCACATCGCCCGGTGGAACGCTTCCAAGTGGTTTAGCAGGAAACCAAGTCTATACGACGGACACCATCACCGGCACAGCCAGCTTCACGGGGACTGGCAGCGGAACCAACCTCACCGTAACCGGCGTCACGGGCACCATTGCGATAGGTGCTGCGGTTGCTGGCACAGGCGTTCCGTCCACCATCACCACCACGATCGTCAGCCAGACCTCGGGCACGACCGGTGGGGCCGGTCTCTACGTCACAAGTGCAGCCACAACATCCGCGGGGGCGGCGCTGACCACTTCGCCGTGGAACTTCACCATGAAAGGGTTCACTGCCGGAATCCAAAACGGCAGCGATGTAAATTGCGGCACGCCCGGCACCGGTACGTTGTCGCTAAACTCTCTGATATACACATCGACGCCATTTACTTTTACGCAAGGCAACAATTCCACGGTCCAGACTAATCTTCAGCTCTGGCAAACTCTTGCCTGTAGCTACAGCAGCTCCACTCAACAGAGTTGCGGGACGGCAGCCAATCCTCGACCTTCTGGGATGGGTCCGGTTTTGATGCGGTGGTACGAAGGCGACATTGAAGTTAATCCTTATGCGGCAGCTACCTTCGCTGCGGCGGTGCCTCCGATCCAGATCGGCACTACGGTTGGAATTACCGGGTCGACTCACACAAACACCGTCGTCGACAGTCTCTCGACTGCTCTTGGCTATTACACAGGGATGACGGTTGCCGCGGGCGATATTTCGGGGCTGACGGTTTCGTCGATCAACAGCGGATGCCCTACAACATGCACCGGCAACTATGTGATTCTATCTGGCAATGCCACGGGAACGAACGCGGGAGAAGGCATCACGTTCTCTGATCCGTCGAGTACAGGAGCGGCCAACGCTTTCAATGACGCAGTTTTTACCGGGTATAAGAATGATCCGTCATTCGCCGTGACATGGGAGTATTACTACAAGGGATTCATGGGGACCGACATCAATCAAGTCACCTTTGGTTTGATGCCTAATTCGGGGTCTCCTTCGTCTTTGAATTTTCTTCTCTCGCAACAATGGGGGTTTAGTTCGTGTACTAGTCTGTTCTGCAACCCGCTCACTTCGCCGTTCTGGCAAAATTATAATGGCACGTCGAGTTTCAACAGCGGTCACTGATGGAAGCGAGATAAATGCCCGTACTTCATCTCGGAGTCATTGACGATCTGCCTTATGACCAGAAGGGCACGGTGACGACCGGCGACGTCGCAGGCTGGCTTGAGGACAAATATCATATCCTCGAAATCTATTCGCAGGTTCACGGGCCGGACATGGCGACGGCGATGGAGGAAGGCGCGCGCGGAGCGCTCGAAAGTCTGCTGATGGGGGCCCCGGCAACCATCGATGTGTTCGCGGGCGGCGCCTCGAAGATCGAAGAAGGCATGAAGGAATTCATCACAAACGGAGAAATGGACAGCCTTGGCTATCCCGGCGTGCCGACGCAGGCAGCGATCGACCGTGCCTTGGGGAAGAAGCGGAGCGGGCGGAAGAAGAAGCGCGGACGTCGATCTAACTCGCGTCCGGTGTCGTTTGTTGATACAGAATTGTACGAATCATCACTTCGAGCATGGGTCACGTAAATTGCCGGGAATTGACGAAGCCTCTGGCGCAGACACTCCGCTAGGAAGCGACCTTGCCGAAGGCGTCAAGGCGATCGCGATCCAGCAAGAGATCAAGTTTACGCACTACGCAGAAGCGATCCTGCCGCTAGATAATTATCGCTTCTGGGTGAGGATTCGACCGCTCAAGACGATGAAGGTGATGGGCTCGCTGCATTATGCCACCGAGATCCATCAGGACGTCGAGGAGACATTCGCGCTCAATCGCGTGGTATTCACGTCACTGAGCGAAGTCACGCCGCTGAATGCGGTCGATCCAAAGACGATGTGGATCGGCGAATTCGATGGCCTGATGTTCGGTTTCTCAGGTCGTGGAAAATACTTCAAGCAATCGGGCCTGCATCACTATTATGGCGCTGCGATCTATCCGGACATGCGGACTCAGGTCGTCAATTCGGCCAGCCATCTCGCCACCGACGAGGTCATTGCGTCGAACAGCCTTCCGCTCTGGCTGGCGATGAACGCCTATCAGCCGCCGGTGCCGGGCGTTCGCTGGGCGCTTCCGGTGACCTTGTATCCGGCCTACCTCCTGCCGCTCGACATGAGCCCTCCATTCGCTTCTGTGGATATCTTGCAGGGAAGCCCGATCGCTTTGCAGTCCACGGCCTATATCGGCAAAGATGGAACGCATTTCCAGCTTGTATCCGATCGGGTCAAAATCACGATGTTCGGGCTGCGCAATGCCGAAGCGCTGACTTTGGTCGATGCCGTCAACCAGTATAGCTTGGACTATGATACGTTTGGCATTATGAATATGCCTGTGGTTATGGACGAGCGTCGAATCCAGCCCGAGCTGATGACGATCGCGCAAAAGAAGTCGGTTGAGTTTGAAATCTCGTACCACCAATTCACCGCGCGCAACATCGCCCGGCAACTGATCACGAAAGTGATAAACAATTATTTTCCTCAAGCTGTCTAAAATAGGAGCGAGACGACGATGGTCCAGAACGCAAACGCCCAGAAAATGTATGCGAAGAATCCGTCAGGTGCTTATGTGCCAGCGCTGGCGGACGCGGCCGGCCGGCTCGAAACAGCGAGTCAGGCTTCCGATGCGTCCACCACGCTTAAAAATATCACGGTGGCCACCGTCGTGAAGGCGACGCCGGGAACCGTCATTTCATTTACAGTTGTGGTGGCCGGTGCGGCTGGGACCATCAACGATTGTGCGACCACTGGCGCGGCTGCGGCGGCCAACCAGATCGCTACGACGCCAGCCGCGGTCGGGAATACCCAGCTCAACTTCCCATGCTCCACTGGCATTGTAGTCGTCCCCGGCGCTGGCCAGACGATCGCGATAAACTACGAGTAATTGCAAGCCAAAGGCGCGGAAACCAGCATCACATCTCCCTCTAGGGGCACCCGATGAGCAATCCGATCACGATCGTCAACGCGAACATCGTTTCCGCGCCCGCCCCTTCGACCTTGCAGCAAACTGGCGCCATCGTTTCGGTCGGAGGCACCACGCTGGCGCCGGGGACGAGGCAACTCCTGACGCAGTCCAATTCCATCAATTCGATCCTGACGCCGGGGGCGGCGATCACCTCGATCACGTGGCTGAGTGGTATCGCAACCGTTACCACCGCGGCGCCTCATGGGCTTCCAAATCCTTCGACGTTGGGAGTCGCGATCGTTGGTGCGGTGCCGGCTGCTTACAACGGCACATTCTTGGCGACGGTGACCGGTGCCAGCACCTTTACTTATCCGCTGGCGGCGAATCCGGGGGCGGAAACGGTGCCCGGCACTTGGATATCTGCCGACGTCAACGAGCTGGTCACGCAGAATAATACGTTCTGGGCGCAGGGGAGTCAGGTTGCACCCTATGTGCTTGAGCTGGGCGATCTGGCGCCGGTTGCTGCGATCGCTGCGCTGGCGACCTATATCGCGGCCAATCCCGGCACGATCTATGCGTTCCTCGTCCCGTCAGAATGGGATGGCCTGTCGCAGTATCTCGCGCTGATAGCGCAATACACGACTCCGACATCGCGGCTTTACTTCATCACGACCAGCACGCCGGGGACCTACACCGATTATGTTGGCGCGGACAAGTCGGCGTTCATCTTCATTCCATCGCCAGATGCGCCGCCAACCGAATTCGGCGCGGCATGGCCGTTCCGCAGCCTGATCGGGCAGAATCCGTCATCCACAAGCAAGGCGACTCCGTTCTGCTACAACTACGGCTTCGGCATCACGCCATGGCCGGCGGCGGGCTTCGGAACGCAGACCACCGAGTTCGAAGCGGCTTTCGTCAACTATGGTGGCCCAGCTTCGGAAGCCGGGTTGTCGAACGTCATCCTGCGCGATGGCACGTCGCTGGACGGCAACGACATGCTCTATTGGTATTCGGTCGATTGGGTTGAAATCAACCTCGACCTCAATACCTCGAATTATGTCGTCGCCAATTCGAACAACAAAAACAATCCGTTGTACTATGATCAGAACGGCATCAACCGCATACAGCGGGTTGCATTGAGCACGATGCAGCAAGGTGTCACAAACGGCCTCGTTCTCAATGGCAACACTATACAAACACAGCTCTCGCAGAGCGACTTCATCACAGCGTTTGAATCTGGCGCCTATACCGGGATGACCGTCGTCAACGCCGAACCATTCCTGATCAATGCTGCGGAAAATCCGACCGACTTCCCGGCGGGGATATACCGCGGGTTGTCGATTGCCTATGTCCCGGCGCGCGGGTTCAAACAGATCATATACAATCTCTCGGTTTCGAATTTCATCGTCAACGCATAAACCTTTTTCTGAAAGGGCGAGATCGTCATGGCTGCCAATCCTCTCATTCAGCTCGGTTCGCTCAACAGGCTGCGCGGCAGCGTTCTGTTTGACGCCTTCCCGTCGCTCGACGTCAATGCTCAAAACATGACGAAAGAGGCGATCAAGCTTGGGATCGACGGCGACATGACGCAATTCCTTGCGGCGATGGCTGGCGCCGTCACGTCGCCGGAACCGTGGATGATGTTTTCCTTCAGCGTGGGGATCGTCAAGACGGTCGCGCTTGCGGCGCTCTACAAGGCGGCATGGGAAAACGACACGCGGTTGGGCAACTGTTCGATCCGGCTCGATACCGCAGCCATTCCACCGTTCGACGTGGTGAATGCGGCGATCGAAGGCGTCGACGGACTCGACTCTGGAGGCACAAATCCGGCGTTCACGGTACGCTTCAAATCGACGTACTACGTGAACAATGCGATGTGGAATGCTGCGTAAAGTCTTAGGACAAACCGCCTTCACCGGGCGGCCAACGGGAGAGTCTGCATGAAGATTGATCAGACGTTGAATTTTGTCGTGCCTGTTGAAACTGAAGATCGCGGTGTCGTCTATGTCCATGCTGCACCTATCTCACCGGAGACGTTCGATGTGTATTGGGATGTTCTCGGTCAGACCTATTCCAAGATATTCGGCGGCGGCCATGGCAGCGCGGGCGGGTCGCGCATCGCGGCAAAGGCGCTCCGGGACATAGCCAAGGATCAGGGCGTGTGGGAAGGTCCGCAGGGCGTCGAGATGAACGTCATCGGGGAAGTCAGGCGGTTGGCTCACGTTATCGTTCCGAACGAAAAGGCTGTCGTGGTTGAGGACGAGGGCAAATCTCCTCAATGGAAAGCTACGGCGTGGCATTCCATGGGGATGGACGAGGCAGTCAAGAAGGGCGTGCTGGACAAACAGGACGCCGACGAGGTCGAAAACATCCTCGTTTTTTTTACTGTCAACTCGGTTATGCGCAGGCGAAAAGAATTGGCGATGCTGTTAGAAGTGGGCCGAAAGGTCGGTACGCTCTGGGATGCGCACACAACATCATTGAACTCTACGGCCTATCGGAATTCCTTACCGACGTTGACCGCGATCGCCAGTTCTGGAGAGACAGCCAAGGGATTGTCGCCGCCATCCTGAATTGGACGGCGAACGAGGGCTTCCACGATTTCATGGAAGATCTCAATCCGGAGGCTGATTGGAGTACGGCCCATGAGTTTCGGCAGCGGTATATACTAAACTCGCTGGCGACGCTAACCGGAGTGATCGCCAAGAAGGGCATATTCTGAAGCCATGCCGGTCAAATCTATCATCGACATTGATCTGAACGATAGCGCGTTCAATCGATTCCATGCGAACTATCGCCAGTATTCGGCGTTGCTCGCGAAGCATCCGCAGCAATTGCGCTCCATTCAGAACATGGTCACAGGCAACGTCAAAAGCTTTCAAGAGCTTGTGGCGCTGGAGGTGGCATCGATCGGCAAGGCGAAGCTGATGACGGAGGCGCATGAGAAGGCGCTGCGCATCACCAAGACCGAGATGGAATACTGGCGCGATCTGGCTCGCAATACCAAGACGGTGGCAGCCAACATTACCAGCGCGACAAATTCGCTGCTGAAATGGGGCACGCTCACCGGGATCTTTACCGGGTTGCTGGGCGCTGGCGGCCTCTTTGGCATCGAGCGGCTGGCGCAATCGGCCAGCGCTGGCCGGCAATACGGGCTCGGCCACAACACGCAATTCGGCGATCAGAAAGCTTTCAACACGAACTTCGGCCGAATCGTCGGACCGGAATTCCTTGGTGGCGTTAACTCGGCACTGCATAGCGCGGCTGGGCGGGCGTCCCTGTACGGCGCAGGCTTGAGCGAGCGGGATCTGACCGGGGATACTACAGACGTCTCCATGCGCGTCCTACGCGGCCTGAAGCGGCTTGCAGACAGAACGCCGGATGCGCTGCTGTCAGATACGCTATCGGCGCGCAAGCTGGATGGGATCATTACCCCGGAACAGTTCCAAGCGTTGAAGGCCACGTCCTACAAGGAATTGAACGAGCTGGGCGGAAGCTTCGGTCGCGATCGCGGTGCGATGGGAGTGTCGCAGGAAGATCTGAAGCGCTGGCAGGATTTCAATACGCGGCTGGGGGCGGCGGGCAACACGATCGAAACGGTGTTCATTCGCGGTCTCACGCCTTTGACTGGACCGCTGCAAAAGCTGTCAGAAGCAGCGACGCACGTCGTTGAACGCTTCCTCGGTAACAAGGGACTCGAGGACGTCATCAAGCGGGTTGCGGCAGGGCTAGAAGGATTTGCGGATTATGTCTCGACGCCGGAATTCCTAAAGGCTATCGGCACGTTCGTCGACGGCATGGTGACGATCGCCAAAAAGATCGGTGGGTTTATCGAATGGATGGGCGGCGGCGAAGGCTCCGAAGGATACGAGGGGACCAAGAATAGAGCGCGCGCATTGCGCGAGGAGCGCGAGACGACCGGTAAGAGCGCGGTGTCGCAGCTATGGGATGTTTTCTCCGGAAATGCGAACGCTGGCGGAGGTACCGGTGATGCCGCGTGGCTCAAGGGGCTAGTTCGCAAACTGGAGGGAAGCGGCGATCAGGAGGTTTCATCGGCTGGAGCGATCGGCAGATATCAGGTCATGCCCGGCACGGCGCGGCAGTATGGATTTGATCCAAGTCGCCTGAAAGATGCGAAGTATAATGAGCAGGTTGCTGATGCGATTCTAGCGGATCTGACCAAGCGCTATGGTGGCAACACGGACGAAATCCTTGCGGCCTACAATGCCGGTCCCGGTCGCGCCAACAAGTTTCATCGAACGGGAGACAACATCAACGTTTTGCCATGGGAAACGCAGAAATATATCAGGCACGGACATAGTGTCCCCGGCTACAATCCAAAGGTCGAGGTCAAGATCGAGAATGCGGCAGGCGGCACCGTCATAACCAACACAAGACAAGTTGCGCAGTAAGGTAAAAACCACGACTCGAGTCATGGAACTTCAGGGCAATGGCAGGACAACCGACAGGGGCGATCGCGGCGCAATTGAGCTATCAGCTCTCGCCTATCATTTTGACCAATGGGATCGCCACGCTTCTCGGCGGGATGTTGCCGATCATCGCGCTGACGGAGGCGATCAATTTCACCGCTGGAATTCTTCAAGGCGCCAACCTCGATCTGAATAACTGCTTTGCTAATTTCGTGGTGATGCCGGGTGGCTCTCTGATCGCACAGCGGCTCGGCGAATATCCGTTCGCGAATCAGGCCACAGCGGCGAATGCGGTCATCTCTGATCCACTCAAAGTCATGCTGAAGATGTATTGCCCGGCGCGGGGATCGGGCGCGTGGCTGATAAAGCTGGCCACGATGACGGCGTTGAAGGCTGCACTCGACCAGCACAATGCGTCTGGAGGAACCTATACGGTGGCGACGCCGGCCTATTATTACACCAATTTGGTTTTGCTTGGGTTGGATGACGTGTCGCCAAATCCGAAACAACCTCAGTCCGAATGGATATGGACGTTTCGCAAGCCGCTTCTCACGCAGTCAGATGCTTCGAATGTTCTCAATACCATGATGAGCAAGATCTCTGGCGGCCTGACGACGGACGGATCGACGTCTGGCGCCAATGCGTCGACGTCACCGCAGTCCCTCACCGGCTCCTCGGTGGTGCCATCGCTGGGATCGTCCAGCGGCAGCAGCGTGGCGGGTAGCGGATCAATTGGCGGGATCGGCGGCAACGGCCTATGAGCATCACCTATTATGATTTCACGCCGGTACCGACCGCGAACTATACGTTCCAGCCCACGCTGGACGGTCAGGTCTACAACGCGACCGTCACCTTTAATATGGCGGCGCAGCGATACTATCTCGCGATCGCAGGTCTCGACGGCACGCTGATCGTCAACAAGGCAATGGTGGGATCTCCGAACGGGGCCAATCTTGCGGAGCTGTCATGGGCCAATGGTTTTGTGACAGGGACGCTTGCGAATCCCATTCCATACCGAATCGGCAGTACGGTGGCGCTCACGATCACGGGCTCGACGCCGGACGCCTACAACGGTCAGGTGCTCGCCTATGTCACAGGCCGGTACACATTCACCTATCCGCTGATGGCCGATCCGGGAGCTGCGACGAGGCTTGGCGTCGCCAGCGAGAACATCAGCCTGACCGCTGGATACTTCAACTCGACTCTGGTGTACCGTATCGCCAACAATCAAATAGAAGTGTCGCCATGAACAAGTTCTATGTCTATGGCCTATTTGTCGGTGATGATCCCATCCCAAGATATATCGGAATGGGAAGCGGATACCGCATGAACATGCACATAAGAAATGCGGCTAGGGAGCTTGCGAAAAATATTAGCCCTTCAAAAAATCTTGGCATCCTTCATGCGATCGGCTGCGGTCTTTCTGTGGTTCCCAAGAAGATAATTTGTGGGCTCACAAGAGAGGAGGCTTACGAAAACGAGCGCCGCTTGATCGATGAGATAGGTCGTGCTGACAAATTAAAGGGGCCGCTTTGGAATAGGTCAGATGGCGGTGGTGGTGCTCATAATTTTTCTGAGCAGACTCGAGCCAAGCTTAGTCGAAAAGCAAAGGCTCAATTCGCTTCCCCAGAAGCGAGGAGGGTATTGAGCGAGCGTATGACTCGCAGGCTTCTATCTGGAGAATTGGTGCCAAATAGGATCGGCGGAGGAGGAGGAGTGGGCAATACCCTACCGAGGACGGAGAACAATTGTTTCAAAAAAGGCAACACGATCAATGTCGGCCGAAAGAGGTCTGAGGAAACTCGGAAACGAATGAGTGAGGCGGCCCTTCGTCGATGGAAGGGTTGACCGATGCGCTATTACTCAATCCAGATCGGCGGCGGCGCCACCTATACGAGCCTCAACGGTGATGGCTCGACCAATCCGAATGCCTTGCAGGTTGAGATTGATCTTCCGGTTGTGTCTGCCCATCTTCCCTTTGGCGACGCGCTGGTAAAAATATGGGGCGTTCCGCTTTCGACTCTCAGTCAGGCGAACAACCTGATCAACAAGAGCATCAGCGTCTATGGAGGATTTGCGAAGGGTCTTCCGCTGGCCAATCCTGCGCAGGCTGGCCTCTTGGCACAGGGTTACATTCTCAATGCATTCGGCAACTGGATCGACACTGATCAATGGCTGGCATTAATTATTCGCGCAGGCGACGCCCCAACAGGCAATAGCTCGATCACCGGCGGAACGCCTAATCCAAAAAACCTTTCTCTGGTTTGGCCTCAGGGTCAAACGATGGGTACCGCGATCAAGAGCGCGTTGACGACAGCCTATCCAGACTTCTCGGTGAACAGCAACATAAGCTCGATTCTGGTTTTTCCTGAAAGCCAGTATGGTCACTATCCGGATCTCACTTCGTTTGCCCAATGGGCGAATGAGACGAGCAAGGCAATCATCGGAGGCACCAACTATCCCGGAGTGAGCATCGTTCCGTTTCAGAAAACGTTCAACGTTTTCGACGGCATGGGAGGATCAGGATCGTCATCGCCGTCGACGTCAGGATCTTCGGCGGCGACATTTCCTTCGCAGGCTGGAAGCACGACAACTCCCGGTGGCAACTCCGCGCAAATCAATTTCGTTGATCTGATAGGCCAGCCCTCTTGGCAGAACGCGCCGCTGATCAATTTCAAATGCGCGATGCGCGCTGATCTTAAAGTCGGTCAGTCTGTGAAGATGCCGCAGACGTTGGTGACTAACAGCGCGCAGGCGCAAGGTTTCCTCGTTAATCAGAAAGTGGCGTTTCAAGGTTCGTTCTTCATCCAGTCGATGCGGCATATCGGAAATTTCAGACAGTCCGACGCAGGCGCGTGGGTTACCGTGTTCGATGCTTATCCGACGCAGCAGTCTGCGAACACGGGAGCATCGACGTCATGAGCAGCGGCGACTCTCAGCGCAGTCCGTTCCAGCGCTACATCAATCAATTCACGGAAAAGAAAATACACGGTGCACTTGTTCGATCAGGCTATGCGCTGCCGTGCTCGGTGACCGCGGTGATGGGATCGGTCGTTACCGTCAGCTTTCAGATCCAGACACCGGGACAGACGGCGACGTTCACCACTGTGACGGTGCCGGTAGAGGGCTCGGAATATGCGCGCGTTCCGATTCAGGTTGGCTGCAAGGGCTGGGTAAAACCGGCGGACGCCAGACTAGGTGGGATTACCGGGCTCGGCGGCGGAACGGCTACGCTCGCTCAACCAGCCAATCTTGGGGCTCTTGTATTTGCCCCTCTGGGTAACAAGGGATTCACAGCGCCGACCGATCCGAACAAATACGAGATTTACGGGCCGGAAGGGTTTATCGCTCGATCGCAGAACGGTAACGTCAAGATCGTCGGATCAGAAACGGAAGTCGACATCACCGTGGGCGCCACAACCATCAAGATCACGGACGGCCTTATCGATTTCGGTAGCGCCAACATCACGACGACCGGAACCATAAATTCGGAAGGCAAGATATTGAGCGCTCACATTCACAGCGGCGTCCAGACTGGCAGCGGCGACACGGGGCCGCCGGTATGACCAACCTTACCCAAGCCAGTGAAATCGCGAGGTCTGCCTGATGCGCACGTTCGGCCGCATCAAGGATGAAAACGGAAATCCGACGATCTGGGTTGAGGTCGCGACTGATCCGGTGACCGGCGATGACACTTGGGTTTGGGTAACGACGCTGATTCAGGTGTTGAAACTCAATCTCAATGAGGCTCCGTACAACGCCAATTATGGTATCAACGCGATGAACTCGGTGATCACGCAGACGCATCCGGATTACCAATCGACCATCACGCAGCAGCAGTTCGCTCCATATTTTGCCAATCTATCGATCGCGCCCGGCCCGGCCGACGAGGATGGCAATCCGACCTATAACGTTAACATCGTCACCAAGACAGGCGCGGTGATACCGACGATCAATGTAGGGGTTCCGGGATGAGTGCCACCGATCTTCCGACTGTGGTGACGGCTGCCGGACTCACGCCGCTACAGCCTCAAGCGGTGCTGGATAGTCTCATTGCCGCGATCGCTGCGGCGGCGCCGGGCTACACTGGACGGCTGCCGGCCTCTCTTATTTCCGACGTCAACCAAACCGATACCTTCGCGATTCTGGAATGCGACCAATTTCGCGTCGATCTTATCAACTCGCTCACCGCGCTTGGCGCCAATGAATTCCTGCTTGTGCAGCAGGGACAGCAGACAGGAATCCAGATCGGAGGTGCCAGCAATACCAGCGTTTTCGTTGTGTTCACCGGAACGCCGGGATTCGTTATCGGGATCGGATTCATCGTCAGCGATGGCACTTATCAATACACGATCACAGACGGAGGAATCATCGGGGCAAACAATGGATCTGGCAACGGCACGACAGCGCCGCTTTTTGCTCTGGCCTCGGTGGTGGGATCGTGGGCGGTACCTCCCGGCACGGTGCAGCAGCTCGTGACATCGGTGCCCGACGACGTGACGTTGACGGTGAACAATCCGCTTGCAGGAATTCCTTCGACCACAGGTGAGACGGCGGCATCGTATCGCGCGCGCGTGCAGCAGGGTTTTCTTTCCGCAGGCACCGGTTTTCAGACGACCTTGCGAACGGCGTTGGAGCAAATATCCGGCGTGCAATCGCAGCTCGTTTCTATCCTTCAGGCGCCGAACAATGGAGGCTGGGAAATCATCGTTGGCGGAGGCGATCCAAATCTTGTCGCCAATGCCATCCTGAATTCGGGTGTCGACATCACCGGATTGATCGGCTCGTCGATGACGGTGTCGAACATTACACAAGCTGCAAATGCGCAAGTGACGACCACGCTTAATCACGGATACGTCGCAGGAAATCCGGTCGAGCTGAACGGCGTTCTCGGCATGGTGCAGATCAACGGCATCCCGACGACGGTCGTTGCGGTGATAGATGAAAAGAATTTCACGATCAGCATAAACTCGACGGGATTTTCTCCTTACGTAAGCGGCGGAGTTGCCACGCCGAATGCCCGCAATATCTCGGTTTCCATCAATAATTTCCCGGATATCTACAACGTAACCTATGTCACGCCGCCGCAGCAGACGGTGACGGTCAGCATCATCTGGAATACGACTCAGGTTAATTTCGTAAACACGGCATCGATTGCGCAGCTCGGGGCGCCAGCGGTGGCTGCATACATCAATGGGATCACGGTAGGACAGCCGATCAACGAATTCGAGCTGATCGCGGCATTTCAGGCTGCGATCGTCACGGTGCTAAATCCGGCATATCTCACGCGCGTCATCCCCACGGTTTCAATCAACGGGATCAGCACGCCACCGCAGGCCGGCACGGGGATCGTCGCGGGCGATCAGGAAAGCTATTTCTCGACTAGCGCTGCGGCGATCTCGATTGCGCAGGGGTAGCATATATGGGCGCTGCTCCGGTTTCAGTTTTCAAAGCGGCATCGACATCCATCGCTATCGGTGGTGTTTCGCAGGTTGCGATTTTTGGCGGCGTACAAGGTGGCATCATCGCCAATCCGGCGGCGGCGCGGGATCAGGGAATCCCGATTCCTGAAACACTGTTCTATGATTTCATCAATCCAGCATCTCTCGTCGAATCTCCGACGACGTTCAGGCTGGCGCCGGGGCAGTCCATCCAAGTGCCGCCCGGTTTGGCGACGAACCTAAATGTCAACGCGGCGACGGTCGGGCACAAATTCAGCGCTATCATCATTCAGCCGTTAGTTTCTCTGGTATCGACTGGCGCGACGTTTCCTCCCTCGGGGCCAACCGGTCTAGTCAATGTCATAAAGGCGTATCTCTATCAGGAGTATGCGGACGACGCAGATCTGCAAGCTATGTTCGCGTCGTACAATTCCTATGCGCAGCAATTCGTGGATTGGTTCAACCAGATAAATCTTCCGATCTATACCTCTTCTTTGATTGCTGGAACGTTGCTCGATTGGGTAGCTGACGGTCTTTACGGGATGCTTCGGCCGACTCTTTCGTCGGGGCTCAATCAAAATCTTGGACCTTACAACACGGCGCTCTATAACCAGCTTGTATGGAACGGCTACAAGGCAATCGGCGCCGACAACGTCACGGTGACCTCAGACGATATATTCAAGCGAATCATGACGTGGCGGCTCTATCGCGGGGACGGCCAGACGTTCAATCCTCAGTGGCTAAAGCGGCGCATCTTGCGATTCCTGAATGGGCCAAACGGGACAGATCCAGTCATAGACAATACCTATTCGGTCAGCGTGAGCTATCCGTCGAGGTTCGTGATCGATATCATCCTGCCGCTAACTCCAAATTCGGTTATTCTGCAAGAGGCGATTCAGTCGGGTGCCGTGGAGCTGCCGTTTCAGTACACATTCAATGTTTCGATCGCGTCATCATAAATAATAGCTAGGGGCTCGCGTCATGACTTTTCCGCTGATGCTGTTCAAGGATAACGCGACTGGCACGCTGGCGAGTCCGATCACTGCGGCGGCGACAAGTCTGACCTTGGTTGCAGGCGAGGGCTCAAATTTTCCGGTGATCGCTGGTAATAAATTTTTCATCGGCACTCTTGTCGCGGCTGGCAACAGTTTGATCACCGAGGTGGTGTGGGTGACCGCGACGGCTGCGGATACCTTCACGATCCTGCGCGGTCAGGAAGGCACCGTTGCGCTGGCATGGAATGCTGGCGATATCTTCCAGATGGGACCGACCGCTGGAACGATGGCCCTCATGATGCAGATCGTGCAGGCCCAATCTGGAAGCGCGACATCAGCGCAGGATACCGGAACAGTCAACGCCTACGCTGTCGTTTTGAGCCCGGCAGTCACCACGCGCCAGCAAGGCATGGTGATCGATATCCTTGCTGCCACAAGCAACACTGGACCATCGACGCTCAATCTAGGCGCCGGAAGCTTCGCGATCGTAAATCCCAACGGCAGCGCTCTTGGTACGGGCGCTATTGTGGCTGCGGGCGCCTTCACGATTTACGATCCCGGGAGCGGCCCTTATCAGCTCATCAGTGCATCTCAGGAATCTCAGTCCAGCGCTGGCATAGCTACCACTGGCGATTTCAAGTGGCGTCCGACGTCGGAAACGATATCGGGTTGGGTTACCGCCAATACACTGACGATAGGCAATGCGGCGTCGAATGCCACAGGGTTTGCTGATCCAACCACGATCAATTTGTTCGAATGGCACTGGAACGAATTTTCGAACGTGCAATGTCCGCTTCGTAACAGCGCTGGCGCTCTTGTCGCTAGAGGCGTCAATGCAGCGGCGGACTTTGCGGCAAACTGCGCGATCACGACGCTCGACATGCGAGGCAAGAGCCCGATCGGCGTCGACACGATGGGCGGCCCTGCCACGACGTTGTTGAGCGGTGTACCATTCAGCTCGGGGAGCGCGACTATACCGGGATCTATTCTTGGACAAAACCTGCATACGCTGACTCCGACCGAGATTCCGCAGATCGATTCGAGCGGAGGAGCATTGTCCGTCAGCGTCAGCATCACTGGCGTATCAAACTACACGGATATCATTACTGGATCGGTGTACAACGTTAACCTCGAAGGTGGCCCATCTCCAATCCTACAGATTGGTTCTCCGTCTCCGGTTCAGATTGCAGTTTCCGGATCGGGATCGGGGGCTACCAGCGGTCAGTCGGTTCTTTCGTACAACACCGGCGGCGGCGCCCACAACACTGTCCATCTAGCGATGAGCGGAACGTGGTATCTCAAACTTTGAAAAAGGAATGTCGTCGTGACGCATCAGATTTTGAAGTCAAGATTGCCGGAAGGATTCGACGACACCGTCAAGCTCCATGTCGATGAAATGAATCTGTGGGCGGAGCGAAACAAGATCGTGGCGGATGAACTCAAGGCGCTCGGCCCGGTCAAGCCTTGCCCGACATGGGCGGAATTCAAGAGCAGTAAGACAGCCTCTAACGATTTGAGCCATGCTGTAGCCAAATGGCAGGAGGAAAAACTATCGCGTCATGCCCCGGTAAAACGTCCGATCGGCTCCCAGGATGTCGAGGCGTCCATCGTTCTCGGCAAGGATGGAAAATATATCTCTGACTATGAAGTCGTGAACGACGATCCCACGGCTGATCAGATCCTAAGATCGAAGAAGAACGTTCTTCTGAATTCCGTAACGGCCATGGAACAGCAGGAGATGGAAAAGATTGCGCCACCTCCGGGGAAACGTCGCGCGCTCACGATTCGAGAGGGGGATATTGCTTTATCCGATAGCCAGAGATTGCAAGCTGTCATGGTGGAAATCAGGACGGCCCAACTTCCATTGCAGGATCTAACGGTTCAAATGTTGGCGGCCAAGACAGACGCGGATCGCGCTGCGGCGCAGGCAAAAATAAAAGTAATCACAGACAGCGTTGCGCCACTGCAAGCATCTGTCGCTGATCAGGTGGTCTTTCAGGCTGCGCAGCGGCCGGCGGCCGATACCGAATTTCTTAACCAGCAAAAGCAGAGCAAGGCGGGGATGGACGCGGTTACGCGCTGGGCCGCTGGGGTCCAAAGTGATATTGAGGACTTGACGGAATCAAACATCGACGCTTGGAAAATTCCGCCATTCACAGGGGTATCTTAAAAATGACCGTTGCAGTCACCCCGGTACCGGGTCTCACCTCGGTGGTTACAAACGGTGGGACGCCCGTCGAGGTTATTCCCGGCGCCCCGAATGGCGGATTCATAACCAATCCGATATCGGCAACGGATCAGGGGCTCGGGGCGCCGGAAAATCTGTATGTCGATCCGGTAAATCCGGCGGGTTTGGTGGGGAACGGGACAACCTTCGTGCTATACCCCGGCGCGAGTTGGCCCATCATTCCCGGTCAAACGTCGATAACCTCGGTCAACGCAGCTTCCAACGGTCACAAATTTTCTGTCGTTTGGTTTTGAAGAGAGATCACATGCGCAGTTTTATCGCGGCACTATTCGCTCTGGCTGTTTCTGTTGTCGGTGCAGCGGCGCAGCCAAGTCCGCCTTCGTGCGTCAACTGCGCATTCACGACCGCGATCAACACGTTTCTTTCTCCCCAGATCATCAATCTAAACGCCTCGCAGACGACGCCGGCTTTTTTGGCTGGCAGCGGTTTGCAGATTGTCGGAGCTGCTGGAACGACGGTAAGGACGGAGCTGGACGCCTACGCTAGCGTACCGCGCTATAGTTGCGTGCGCTGGGATGGCACGGAAGCGGCGCCGACAACGTTGCAGTCCGCGGATGAAGTCTGTTCGTTGAATGCGTTCGGCTATAACGGAACCGGAGTGGTCGGCCCGCAGGCGGCGATCAGAACCTACGCGGCACAGAATTGGAGCGTGGGCCAGAATGGAACCTATTTGCGCTTTGGCGTTACGCCGAATGGCAGCGCGACGTTGACGGACAGGTTTGGGGTCGAGCAAGACGGCAGCGTAACGGTCGGCACGACGATGGGAACGCTGACCGGCGCGGGCACCATCAATGTCAGCGGAAACTACTATGTGAATGGAGCGGTTGCCCTCACGACCGTGAACGGCATCCCATGCGCCCTCGGAAGCACGTGCTCGATCGTGGCGCCAGCTACCGGCATCACCTATGGAACCACGACCATAAGCGGCGGCACTGGCGTTCCGTACAATTCGACGAACGGTGGAACCATGACGGCGGCAGCGCTCGCTGCTAATTCGGTGTTGGTGACGAACGGATCGAACGTTCCGTCATTCTCCGCAACGCTACCCAGCGGGATCGCCGCCACCAATATGGCCTTGACGACGCCGTCGCTCGGTGTGGCAGCGGGAACGTCGCTGGCTTTGGGCGGCGCGACCATCGGCGGTTTTTTTCTGGCTGTCACAGGCGGCGCTATATTCAATTCGACTGTCACGTTTGGCACCGGGCCGGCGATCACAGGCACGATCACCGGAACTTATGCGCTCGGCGGTACGCCATCGATCGCGGGCTCGGCCATCAACTCTGGGACGATCTCGGGTTCGTGGCTGTCGGCGATAAATCTAGGCGCCAGCGGCAACGGAGGCGTGACGGGTATTGCGCCGATCGCAAATGGCGGTACGGGTCAGAGCGGGGCGCCGGCTGCGATCACGGCATTGATGCCTGTTCCGACTCGAGTTGGCGACTTCGCTTTCTGGAACGGCACCATCTGGACGACGCTGGCCGGTAACAATAGCGGCACGCAGGTATTTTCCGAAGGGCCGACCGGCGTGCCGGCTTGGCTGACGGCGGGCGGCACTGGAACGGTGACCAACGTTATTATCGCGGCGGGATCTGGAATAGCTGTCTCTGGAACGTGCAGCATTACAAGCACCGGAACATGCACGGTTGCGGGCGCCGTCATCGCGCCGCAGGGTCGCATCACGCTGGCCGCTAATACCCCGGTCATGCTCGCAACGTCTTGCGGCGGGTCGTCGTGCGCGAACCAGACGACGCTGCGATATGATTGCGCGGTGGGCGGCGGAGTCCCGTATTTCAATGGCACGCTTGATCTGATCGACACGGTCGCCTCATGCGAGGTTATCGATGCGATGGTCGCAGCGGCGAGCGCAGGTCAGGTCGTCGGATCTCAGGTCTATGACGTTTGGTGGGTGCATGGTGGCGCCAACAGGATTTGCTTGGCGATGTCAACTGCTGGCGGCGGCGGCGGCGGCTGGGCGGCCGATACCGGAGGATCGAATACGTCGCGCGGCACCGGCTACACCGTCATCGATCAGATCACGCGGCCATATCCAACAAACAAGAATGCGCTGGCGAATTGCTTCAACGGATCGACGAACTATGGTTCGGTCGCTGCGAACCAAGCCACGTATCTCGGCACCGTGTATGCCATTGCAAATGGTTCGATAAGTTATGTTTGGGGTAGCGCTGCAGGCGGTGGCGGCGCTGCGATGTTCGGTGTCTGGAATATGTACAACCAAGTCGACGTCAAAACGACGGTCACCGACACTGTGAGTGTATGGTTGCAATCCGGAGCGAGCGCGGTCCGTGCGGCCGACAACTCAGTCAATAACAGGGCATCGTTTGTCGTTGGACTTCCCCTGAATGGTTTTACGGCAAGCTATCAGGTGCAGGCATTTACATCCGCTTCGGCGGGGTCTGGTTCTGTCACAGGTACATGCCTTGACGGAACGACTTGTTTTGATGCTCGTGCTCTGATGGAAACGGCTACTGCAAATTCTTTTTTTGCGAGCCCAATCTCAATTGCCAACTATCCAGCGGTCTCTGGGTTTCACTTTGTTTCAGCCACAGAAGAAAATGCTAATAATTTTGGCACTGGATACAATGGAGGTGTCGGGGTCATGCAGTTAGATGTTGCCACGAGGCAATAAAAGGAAGGGAGATATCGTCATGGTCAACATTGTAGCGCTCGAAGCCGTCAACGCGCATCGCTGGGTGAACATGCACGTCAAGGCCGACAAACTTCCGGCCTTCCACAAGTCCGCGATGCGGCTATGTGATCCGGTTTCGAAGGCGCGCTATCAGGGCGTTACCGATCGGCTGATCGAACAGAAGATGCAGCCGGTGCCGTGGTGGTTTATCGCGATCGCATCGGAGCGCGAGTATAGCGGGCCTCCGCATTGGGATAAGCAGCTCGGACAGGGTGATCCGCTCAACCAGCGCTCGCACAATGTCCCGGCTAACATGGGGCCTTATCTCGCGCATGAAGGCGATGTCACGCCCGGCCACGATGCTTGGACTCGGTGCTGCGTCGATGTCCTGATCAACTCGGCGCCCTATGCAGCGAAGTGGCCCCTTTGGACGATCGGCGGTGTTCTCACTCTCTGGGAGGAGTTCAACGGGCTCGGATATGCCGCGATGGGCGTTCCCTCGGCCTACGTGTGGTCCGGAAGTGACGTTTATATTTCCGGAAAGTACGTTCGAGATCACGTGTACAACGCCAAATATATCGACGTGCAGGAGGGAACGGCGCCGCTGCTCTCTATGATGATGGCGATCGACAGCTCGATCCAGATCGAGGGTCTTACGGTTTCGATGCCTACAGTTTCGGTACCGACCGTTGCAACTCCGGTGCTTGTGTCATGAGCACGATCATCGATATTGGCCTAACAGTCTTGGGCGTTCCTGAAGCAACTATCGAAGCGCTCAATTCGGATCAACCGGAATTCAGCCGACTAATGGCAGGCTGGGAGGAGCTGAAGCCGATCGCGGAGGAGATGAAGCCGCTTATCGCGAGGGCCATTCCGATCCTCAAGAAAATGTATCCAGATGCCATTCAGGTGCTTCCGGTCGTCGAAACCATCGCCATGCTGATCGAGCAGAAAGTGAAGTCGCCGTGACGCTCGAAGAGTATGAGGAGATCCTGAAAGCGGCTCTCGTCAGCCTTCATACCGGTCAGCTCATCAATGCAACGTCGCTGAAGGGCGCCGAGCAGGAAAAGCGGCTGGCGCTGGATTTCGATCTGTTGATTGCCTTACAAGCGAGCGCCAGAAAGGTCGCGGCAGAAAAACTTAAGGGATAAACTGTGCCGGCCATAACACTCAGATTTGTTACCGAGAACGATTTGATATCAGCCGACATCAGATTTCAGGCGGGACTCGCGATGCCTTTCGTCCCTAGCCATTGCGAATGCGTTTCTCTCGACAAGCAATGGTGGATCGGGCAGCACGCGGACGGCGGCATGAAGAAGCGACCGGCGGGGTACGATATAGCAAGCCTGATGAAACTGCCTGATGGATCAATGTCTCAGAAATTTGTGGATCTGCCATGCACGATCGATCAGCAAAACTGCTTCTATGATCACATCGATAAGCGAGTCGGAGCACCCTACGATATCAAGTCAATCATCAATTTTGTCGATCCGGCCTTGAACCTGCACACAATAGGCAATCTGATCTGTTCGGCTGAAATGGGTTGGGCGTTGCGGACAAACCCGTTCCCCTATTTCAAATGGCCCACAGTTGTGCCATTCCATCGCTGGAGTCCGCTAATGCTGTTCCTCATTCTCAGCACGCATGTCGAAATTTCACACACAGGGGAGTCTTCATCATGAATTGGGATGCCATCAAACCGTTCGTCACTCTGATGTTCACCAGCGTCTTGAAGGTCGCGGGTGGTGCTCTTGTTACCCATGGTCTTATCTCGGCCGGTCCCGGCCTCGAAGCATTCTCTGGAGCTGCGGTCGCGGCCGGTGGAGCGTTCTGGTCGTGGTGGGTACAAGACGGACACGTGCAAGCAGAAGCGTATCTCAAGAAGCTGACGGATACCGCGACGCAGGCCGCGGCGATTGAGATCGCAAAGAAGATGCAACCGGCATCTGTTACGGGAGCCGCGGACACGGCCAAAGCTGTCGTGACGATCACGCATCCAGACGTGATGGCCGCCGATGCGACGAAGGCCATAAGCCTGATGGCCGCCGATGCGACGAAGGCTGCCTGATATTCTCTTGTTGCGGATAAGTCACAGCTAACTTAATTCGTCAGTCTGCTTAGTAAATCGTCCTATCGCTGATAGAGCGCTGGCGTAGTTTCTGATCTCCGCAACCAAAGGGGATTTTCACCATGAAGAAGCTATTACTTGCGACGGCGATCGCAGCGTTGTTTTCGACTTCTGCGATGGCCCAGAACTCTCCGGGGCCGGGTGCTGCCGTCGCCGCTCCGTTACCTCAGGCGGTAGTTGCTCCATCGCCTGTGCTCTATACGAAGGCGCCATCAGCCATTGGGCCATCTTGGCTTACCGGATATCCCTATGGCAGCTCCGGTCTTTATGTCGGCTTGTTCACCGAGGCCGGCGGTGGTCCGGTTAACGCCACAGTACCGGGCGTCAACTCCGCAAGCTTGACCACGACAACCGCGGGTATCGGCGCCGCCGTGGGCTATGCGTGGGGCAGCAGATCCAGCCTGCTCGCCTACGCCGTTGAAGGCAAGGTATCTGCGACCAACTTCAATGGCGCCAACCAAGGCTTCTCAGTTGCCGGTCCGCTTTCCGCAGAGGCCACTGGCCTCGTATGGATGCCAGTGTCGCTGATCCAGAGCACATTCGGGCTGCTGAATCTTCCCAATCCCTTCAGCTCGATCGCGCCGTTTCCTCTCCTGCCGACAGGAATCGCAGCGACCAACATCCAAGCAGGCTTCGGCGCTGGCGTCCGCATGGATGACGTGACGATTGCTTATCTCGGTGCAGGATCGAACAAGGTGGAGCTTTGGTCGCCCAAGATCGAGATCGACTTGATGGAGCAATTGAGCAATGGCTCCGCCATCCGCGAGTACATCGAAACCGTGTTTCAGGGAAATGGTGCCGTCACCGGCGGTCCAGCGCAGGTTAAGGCAGTCCTTGGCACCAAATATATTGCTGGCGTTATGGTAGCATTCTGATTAGGAGAAAACGGTAAGCAGCCCGAAGGTGATAGACGCCTTCGGGCTGGGGAAAAGCACAAACCGATGGCGACTCCTAACTCACTTATTCGAGCGCTAGGTGACCTTGAGGGCACGGTGCGTGGCATGGCTGATCAATGGAAGTCTCAGGAGACCGCGGCGGCAGCATCACGCAAGGCACTTTACGAACGTTTTGAGGGCCTGTCAGCACAAGTAGGGCAGATGGCCAGCAAGATCGACGGTGCCATTCAAGACGTCGCAGAATTAAAAAATGATCTCGACGATAATGTCATGCCGACGATCTCGGCGTATAATACCGATATCGCTCGCAGAGGCGGTGTGATGTGGGCCAGCAAATTATTCTGGGCCTTCATTCTTGCGGTCGGAACTGTGGTAGGTTTCGCTGGCCATTTGATAGAGTCCTATCTCGGCCGGGGGTGAAAAAAGACAAATGTTAAAGGCGGCTCTAGCAGCATTGACCTTCATGGCGATGCTTTCTTCGCCAGTGTCGGCACAGGATGCGGCTATAGCGCCGTCCAAGCCCGGCCAGCCGGTAGATTCCAGAGGCAATTCCGCTATTGATCCCACCAAGAATGTTCTCGATCTGGTGTTAGCCGCCGTCAAGCGGATTGACGATGTTCTGGATCTTACGGTCAAGCGGCAGGACGATTTGAGAGTAGCACAAGCCTCGCTGGAGGAGTTGCGATATAACAGCCTGAAAGAAAATTCCTCATTGCGAGCTGACTACGAAGACAAGCTGCGCAAAGCGGAAGCCAACAGGCTGGATGCCATCCGTATTGTTGACACCAACAACGTTTCGGTCGCCAGCGAGCGCGCAAACGCAACGGCTGCGGCGCTGGCGAAGAAGGGCGACGACGCCGCGTTGGTGTTGAGCGCTCAGGTCACAAAATCAGCGGACGATGTGCGAACGCTTGTGAAGAACACCGCGGATGAACAGGCTAGGAATTTGCAGAACAGTTTTGCTGGTATCCAAGCACAATTTGGAGTTATTGGCACACGACTAACAGCGCTTGAACAAACCGGAGCTGAAGGTCTTGGCAAACAGAAATTTCAAGATCCGGCGCTCGCTTCGCTTATTGGTGAGGTGCAAAAGTTAAGCCGAGCGCAGGCGGATAATTCTAGCGTCGGATCAGGCCGCAGTGACGTGATCGGGTGGATACAGGCTATCCTGATGCTGCTGTTCGTCGGCGTCACGGCTGTAATCCCCTTTATGGCCAAGGGCCGCACTGCGCGCTGACAAATCTATTGAGGGAATCGGCAATAGAGGGTTATGATCGAGTCGGCGGTAGTGCATCGCAGTCGTCCGTCCGACCTTTCGCACTATCGCTGCCCTCCTTGGGCGTTTCCTCCCTAGACTCGGGCCGCTGGCTTATCTGCTTGCGGTCCTTTTTCTTTGTTGCGTCTGGAGGCGGAGAGGTTCTTGCATTTGCGGCATTGCCGTTTGAAGTGCCCCGGCTTGGTCGATTTTACCTGAATTGTGTTCTCTGGCGTGTAGGGATGTCCTGCCGGGCAGTGTGTCTTTGATTGCTGGAATTCGTTGCTTGTGTTGATGGCCATTGTGTGCAGCTCCAAAAATGAGGAGCCCGCCACCGGTCCACCGGCAGCGGGCGAATCGATCCCCAAGATTGTTATGCTTGTTACTTATCCCGGACAAGAATCTTTCCGAGATTTGAGATGGTGGAGTTTGGTATTTCGTTGATGTCCAGTTTCAGATCCTTGAGCCTGATGGGAACGGGGATGGCGTTGCACGGCTTGGCGGTGAGCTGGTTAACCTGCCTGACATATTCGACATAGTCAGGGTTCGAGATTAACTGCTTGCCGTCAGGCCCCATGATCTGTGCAGGGATATCGTTGGCACCCTTCCCGATCTCTTTGACGATCGCGTTCTGAGTTTCCTGCGTCGATCGGCGAACGTCACGCAAGGCGGTGAGGTTTTGGGCGATATCGTCTCGCAGCGCACCGTTGCCGAATACATAGGAACGAACGACGACTTGAGCATCGGGCTTTCCCTCCTTGATGATCGTCGTGTAGCCGTCGAGCGCTTCGAGGCCAGCCAGCACCGTCATGCATTCGTCGATGGTCATGGTGGGCTTGGGCGGTTCTGGTTTGACGGGCGCTTCGTTGGCGATCGCTGGTGAAATCGCGGTTATCATAGCCGCAGCGTAAATTAACCTTCTCATAGTCTCTCCTCGGGGTAACGGCGAGCGCGACATGCGATCGCCAATTCTTTTCAGATATCGGCGCCGACGTCTGGCGCGCAGATGATTTTCATATTGCCGATCTTGCCAGCGAAATTGCGCTTTAACGAATCGCTGGACATCTCGCAATAACTTTTGTCGGTGTGTTCGACGGCAAAAAATTCCCACGTCAGGGCTTTTGTCAGGATGAAATAAACCAGCAAGGTCGCAGTCATGTCTTACCCTCGAATAGATCTCCTGATGCGCGCGATGCTCGCGCTCTTGCTCGGATGCCTCGGCGTCGCTCTGGCTCGTCATATCGATTGTGGCAGCGTTGGCACCATGCGCGCAGGTTTTCGTCGTCGCAATGTTCCGGCGTGTGATCAAGGTGCGCTACGGTCAGAACTATCTTGGTTCCAGCGAAGATCATGTCGGTAATTTCCCACGTGCCATCATCGTGACGAACAATAAATTCTCCATTAGGAACTCCGCATTTTTCGCATCTATTGCCTGCGCGCTCGCGTATCCTCAGGCTGATGGCTGGCCAGTCTTTCGGATAACGGTCTTTGTTTTCTGGCCGGATCGGCATCAGCGTGTTGTCACATAGAATGTTGTAACGGCCTGTTGCACGTCTTTGACGAAGTCATAATCTTCGAGGATCTTCAGCGCGCCTTGCATGGTCACGATCTGGATGTCAGATTTTTCGATAGCCTCGCGCATCATGCCAGCGTGACGCTGAATGCCGCGAACGACAAAATCAGGTTGGCCATCCTTGGACTTGCGCAGCATCTTGGAAGCGATATTTTCCACCCGCTTGGCGTTGATCTCGACCATTGTCTGATTCTGGCGTGTGGCCAGTATGTCTTTATTGATCTGTTCCTTTGCCATCTGGACTAGGTCGAAAAGCGTCGGCTCGCCGTGTTTGCCGGCGGCGTCGGCGGCTTGCAAAATCGCTGCAATCGCGCGGGCGATAAAAATCCCCTCGGTATTGTCGGGGTGCTCCTCGTCGATCTTTCCGGTGGTGTCGTATTTGGATCGCTTCTTCGGGTCGGACAGAACCATATTGGACTGGACAAGCTTTTCGAAATCATCGCGATCGCCGCCCTTGTCCGGGTGATGGATTTTTGCCTTCCGCTTATAGGCGCGGCTGATATCCGTCTGGCTGGCATCGCGTGGCACGTCTAGCACCTCGTATGGATTAAACGTCATCGGTTAGGCTCGTTTCTGAAATGGCCGCGCTGGAATCTTCTGGCGTCGCTTCGGTTTGTTTCTTCCCTCAAGGCGGCGGAATTTTGCAGCAAGCCATGCGTCAGATCCTTTAGTCGTCACCGTCTTGTCGGCGCCGGGCGTTCGTCCAACCGTTCGCTTCAAATGGCAGTCGACGTGAAGCGCGTCGATATACTTCGGATCGAGCTGCGGTGGAATGTAGTCGGTCCATTTTGCGTTCACCTCCCGCTGTTCCAGCGCAGGCCGATGGTCGAATTGCTTCTTGTCGTCTGTTGTCATCAGAACCCCGCATCCGTCGCAAATATTGCGCTGGCGTTCCAGCACGATGCGCTTGACGCGATCGGTAATTGCCTTCCGGTGCGGTCTCATGCGAACCGCCATCTGATCACGCGGACAGTGAGTTGCTTATCGCCATACCTCGGATTGAACCATCGCCCGTCGCGATAGATGACGTTGAACGGCAGCTTGTATTGCGGGCCGGGACCGTCTGTCACCACTACTGTAAAAAGCTTCTCGCCCTCTGGCGGTATCGCTGCGGGGAAATCAAAATAGAATTCCGTGCCTCGCAACTCTGGCCGCGCCATGGCCTTCTCGCGCGCGGCGCGCGTTGCACGATCATCGCTCATCCGAATAGATCCTGTGATGCTCGCAATTCCTTGCGCTCGATTAGTTCAAGGGTGCGAAGCTTGCCAAGGGCATTATTGAAACCGCCGCCTTTGGCCTCGTACCCGGCTTGTGTCGCCAGACGTTCTTTATCGAACACGCTGGGATAGCCTTCGCAAAGCACTGCTAGGATTGCGCGCTCTGCCTTCGGTAATTGTGAAAACCAGTATTGGAGCAATGCGTCGCCGGTCGGCAAGGGCGTCCAATCGCCAAGCGCTTCCATTCCGGCAGTGGTGATCGACAACATGCCAGCGCCATAATCATCGATCCACAGATTGCGGCGCAGCGCGCCCAGCGCATTGTTGAAACCGCCTCCGGTCACAGCATAACGGGTCAGGACAGCGATCTTGACCTTTGATGCGTTGCCAACCTGCGCCAGCGCAGTCAGGATCGACCGTTCCGCCTTGGGTAATTTGGTGCCGCCGCCACGCTCCCCACTAGGCGGCGGCTTGCGAACATCCGGTGCGGCCGGCGCTCGCTTCGGGGCGTCAGCGGGAAATTTGCCGTTAACCGCTGGGGGGCCCGATTGGAATTTAGGTGCCTGTGTAAGTCGATCGCTAGCCCGCTGTATGGCGCCGCGAACCTCGGAGGCAATATCGCCCAGCGCTGAATCTAGCTTACGGGCGGCCACTTCTAGCCCGGCGAATGCCTGTAGTCCGTATTGCAGTCCGCGCTCAAATCCCCGCGCCTCGGCCAGCGAAAGCATGTCCTGATCGGGCACAGTAATAGGTGCCACCATCTGCGCCAGCGTTGCTTTCTTGGCCAGATCCGCCTTGAGCCGGGCAATCTCCGCCTTCAATTCTTTTGGATCGTTCGCCTTGTGCTCCTCGACCGTCTTGGCGATCGCCGCTTGCACTTCGCCAAGGTCGACGTCGGCCCAGCCCTTCAACTTGGCTTTCGACACGCCTTGCGGTGCGAACGAATCGTAGGTCTGAAACATCGGCCACGTGATTTGCTTCGGACCGAATCCGACTTCCGGCGAATAAACCCATGCATCGGTACGCGGCATCGACGCCAGCGATGCCAGCATCTCTTTCGCGACGTCAGGATCTCCGCAGGCGTCGACCCATTCCTTATCAGCGTCGCGGTCGCGCTTGTGGATCACGCGGCACGCGATAAGTGTTTCGTTCGAGGTGACAAAATCCTTGTGGACCTTCTGCGGTCGCTGCGATGCGGAGAACATCGTGATTCCCAGGCCGCCGCCTTCCGTGATCAGCCGGTTCGCCCAATGCAATGACTCGGTCGCCTCGAACGAAAGCATCTTGCCTTGCGGCGCAAAATTATGAACCTCGTCGATCATCAGCACGCGCTCGCCAGCGGCGTGCCGGAAATAGGACTCCGCGAAGCCAATAAAAAACCGGTTGCGATCTGCGACCTTCATGCCCTTCAGGTCTATCAGGGCAGGACGATTGCCGGTTGCGACGAGGCGGCCGATCTCGGCGCCAGATGTCGCATTGATCCGCACGTCAGCATGGCGCGCGTACTCGCTGCCAAAGATAATGATCGGATAGCCAGCGCTCTTGCCGTCAGCGGAGGACTTCAGGCCCCACCAATCGCCCTTCGGGTCAATGATGCAAACAGGCGTCTTGCGATCGAGGAAATACTCGACGATGACGCGCATCTTCGACGACTTCCCGGAGCGCGTCTTGCCAAGGGCAATGACGTGTTGTTCGATCGCTGCGGCTGGAATGGGGAGTTTCATCTGTTTTTCCTCTTTCGAAACACCCATCCCTTTTTGGATGCTGCCCGAAGAATTCTTAATCGGCAGGTGTAGCATTTCGTGTAAGGTAACTTTCGCGGCCGTTCCCCGCACTTTACGCAGGCGGGAGGGAATTTGATCTTCGTGGGGTCGCGGTAAGCCATTGTAATATCAGTAATCGGTCCAGTGCCGCTTGGGGCGGACGGTGGCCATTGATCGGTATGTACCGCCTGCGGCGTCCGGCAGGACACTCAATGAAGAACCCGCATCTGGATGCCGGCGGGGTAGAACGACCTCTCGCTTTTGCTCGACCACGTCGAATCCATCTCTGGCGTTGTCATCCTCTTTGACGCGGTCGACGTAGCCTTGCAGCCGGGCGATTGTCTTTTCGGACTCGAGGAGCTGTTGCTTCATCTCGCCGAAGTGCTTGCGGCTTTCGGATAGGGCGGCGTTGGATTCACTCAATAGATCGTCGGTGTGCTCGGCGGATTTTTTAAGAGAGTCATATTGAGCTGCCATGGCGCCGGCACGCACGATCGCATCACGCTCCCTCTCACGCACTTCAGCCAATTCATGATCGGCCGAAGCGATCTTGTTAAGGAGATGCTTGTTTGTCGTTTGTTCGTCGACGAGCAATCCTGCCAGATCCTCAATCTTCTCTAGCTGATCTTCGATAATCTCGTCCTTTGGCTTCTGCCGTTTAGTCATCGTCGGTTTCTCCTGTTGGCCTTGTTGATCTCAGGCAGAAGCGTGATTGCATCGAACCCGAGTAATTCGGACAGCACGAACAGCGCGCGATCCTTGAAGCGCTTGAATTGATCTTCAGGCATAGCGGCGAACCTGATGGACTTCGGGACGAAAGCGATGGTGCCGTCGACCAGCATGATTTGCCGGACGTGGCCAACTGCGAGTTTGATGGAATCGAGCAAAGCATCCTCGTCCTCAAAGCCTTCGAGATGTTCGAGCGCCTTGTGCAAGATCGCAAAGAAGTGCGCATGGTTCTCAGGGCTGCGTGGCTTCTTGAAGTCGAGTAATACCGGCTTGGCTTCCTTCAGGCTTTGCAAAAATTCTTCGGCCATAAAGTCGGACGGCACCAACGTATTGCCGCGCCGCTCGAACATCCTTCCTGAAAGATCCGTGCTCATGTCTGTTTGCTTTTGCGTACACGTAATTCGAAAAAGTTTTTACATTCTGGATGGGATGCCATGAACCAGCGCGCGAGCGGTGCAGTCCAGTGGTCGTTACACTTGAAATCACCGTCTCCGCGTTCAACATTCAGGTACCAGCGAATACGGTGCAGGATAGCGTCCGATGAAAAGTGGCTTCGTCCTTCGCGGTGCAGTTGAAGGGCTAGGCGCTCAAATAGATTAGCGATCTCCTGCGGACACCCCTCCAGATCGGTCGTCAACGGTTTGGGATCAGGCGGCATGACCATACGTTTCGGAATTTGGCCTGCGCCATCCCCGAAAAGATCAGGCATCTTTTCTTTCATTCGCCCCATCAGTCAGGCATCTTGACGGCTGGATGGTACGGACCGGAGCGCGCAGCCAGCGCGAATATATCGGCGCCATATTCCGGATCTACGTGGAATGCATTTATCGCGTAGCCCTGCAATCCGCTCGACGTGAACCGATCCTTGAGCATCATGACGAAAAATTCATCGTCCACGCCGGTCCCCCAATTTATAACGTCGTGTTGTTCGAGGATGTCGAGCGCCTGCTGCACGGCTGCTGCGACATGGACATTCCCTGTCTCAAGCAATTGCTTGATGCGGCGGTTGCGGATCAGCCCATATTTGCCGCGTCCATCGCCGTTGATGTTGTTGCGATCCAGTTTCATGTCAGTCGATCCCTAATCGGTTCTCTGCTTCCTTGTGAAGCTGTTGCGCTGCGGTTTTATCGCCGGGGAATGAAAGATCTTCCATCAGCGGCTCGCAGTAATCACGCCAGACGCCATCCAACTCATTCGGGTCAGTCACACCGTCGATGATGCGCTTGATCTCTTTCAGAACGGCTTCAGGGTCGACAACTGGCGCCTTGGTGCCAGCAGTGGTGGTGCCAACGGGCGGCTTGCGCTTCGGCGGACCATCGTCTTTCTTCTGCGGGCCGCTCGATATCGGATCGTCCTTTTTCTTGCCAGCGTTCTCGACGTTCTTCGGGCGCAGCTTCGTCAGCATATTCTCAGCGGCCCTGCGGATTTCGGCAGCGCCCTTTTCATAGCGACCGAAGATCTTGTCGAGGCTTGTGCGGTTGAGAGTGGCAAATTCCATGACGTCTTTGGTCGTCTTGGATGTTTCGAGCGCGGCGATGTAGGCGGCTGTGGCTTGGGCGAAATTCATCCCGGCGAAGTCGACAACGCAAGCTATCGGCTTATCAGGCTCCGGATCATCCATTGATGTATTGCCGCCGTCATCCTCCTGCACCACACCGTCAGCGTCGTGTTTGGTGCCATCGGTCTCGGTGAATTCGCCTTCGGTAACTTCTTCCTTGGCAGGATCTTTCGTGGTCTCAGTGGCCTTTGCGGCATCTACTCGCTTCGGCGGACCATCGTCGCGCTTGGATGCGGTCGTAACTACTTCAATGCCCGCAGGGATCTTACGTCCCTCCATTTCCTCAGCGGCGTATTCGTTGCCGATCTCCTCGGGGAAGGCGCGGCGCAGCGCGGCGGCCTCGGCGCACTTCTCGATCTGGCCAACGGTACGTTCCTGCCACATATTGTTTGGAAGGTCAGTCTTGCCGATCGTAGCGTAGCTCTCGATCCAAAGAACCTTGGGGCCGACGAACGCGCAGCGAATATTGCCGACGATGCGGTGGACCGTCATCCGGCACCATTCTGGAAATTCTACCTCGATCTCGACTTCCCGTAGTTGTCTATTAACGTAAGTCTCGCCGATGAATTTTCGGGTGAGTGTCGGGCCAAATATAGCCTCTTCGATGCCGGCATAATTTTTTGTTCGTGACGCTGTGGTGCGTAGCTCAGATATCGACGGCCAAATCGTCTCGACATACGCGCCCTTCTTGCTGTCCCACATAGGAACGATATGGACCGGGCGCTTGAACGGATCGAGTTTGCGCTGCTTGCAATAGGCCAGCGCCATCACGACGGCTTCTTCGGTCTTGGCCGATGGATAGATCGCTTCGACCAAAACTTTCCATTGGCCCTTGTCGACGCCATAGCGCTCCTCAAGAGCTGGCGCATAGGCTAGACGCGGCGGATGAAATACAGCGACAGCGCCTTGGTTCGTCGGCTGATCGGCGATCTTCTCTTGCTCCGCGGGCTTCTCTTTCACGGTTGTCTTGGCCATTAGATCATTTTCCTTTACGGGATAGATACTTGGCGGTATAGGCGCTTGCGCGTTGGTTAAACGCCTCGTCGCCTAATCGCTCTCTGCATTTATTTTCTGCTCTAATACCAGTTAGGCGAGCGCACTCTCGGCACCTTCTACTGCCGTCCTTATTGTAGAGATAACCAAAAATCTCTCGGCTATGGCCGTATCGGCAGGCCACTACCGAATGAACTTTAGGATGACGTTCTCGTCGGTGCGCATCGGCGTTATTGCTGGCGTGTGTTCCGATGTAAAGGTGATCGTCGTTGACGCACGGCGGCATATCGCACGTGTGACAGATCAATTTACCTTCAGGGATAGGACCATGATTAAGCGTCCAGCTAACGCGATGCGCCAACAACAGCTTGCCGTCGAGCGAGAAAAGACCATAGCCGTCATCATTAATCGCTCCCAGCCAAAGGCTGCATCCGGTATTAGGTTCTGGAATGAACCGTTTTTCGAACTTAACCAGCGTTTTGGGGCTAGTTATTATGATAGGCAATGTTCGCATAATTACACCGCGCGTCCATCTTCCAAGATCACACATCCCGGTATCGGCATCTTTGCCTTGGCCAGTTTGTTGGCCAGCTCTTGCACCAATGCCTTGATCTCGGGATGCTCTGCGAAGTGCGCCAGCGTCTTGGCGTAGTCGTCGATTTGCGCGGTGCGCACGGCGCGCGCGCTGATGGTTTTGCCGGTGCCGGCCTTGGTAGGAACGAACGTCTGCGGTGCGTCCCGATAGAAATCTTCAGGGATCTGCGCTTCGACCTTTTCAGGCGGTGGCGGGATCGGCCTGTTCTTCGCGATCGCGGCTTCGGCAGCGGCAGCGTGCGCCTTGTCAATCTCGGCTTGCTTTGCGGCGGCCTCGTCGCGCGCCTTCTGCAAGACGCGCTCGCGCTCCGCGTTTGCCTCAGCTATTTCCTTTTTCTTCCGCGCGTCCTCGGCATTGAGCCACGGCTGCACAACCATCGCTTTAAGCTTGAGGTAAATATCAGCGGCGTCGCGGATCGGATTCCACTTCGCGTCGACGGCATTGCCGGCGTCCTGATGCGGCTTCTTCTCGGCCTTGCGAAGCTTCTCGGCGTGCGCGTGCAGCTCGCCCAGCTTCACGGCAACGTCGCCGGCCGCGTCGGCTTCAGCCTTGGTCTTGGCAGCGCCTTTCTTCATCAGGCGATTGGCTTCTGCCACTAGGGAGTCGATGCGACTCCGCACGCCTTCCGGAGAATCATCGTCGGGGGCCTCGTTCGACTTCGCCTCTTGCTCGGCCAGAACATCGTTGTGCTCTGGCCATTTTCCGGTCGCGAGGTACGCATCATATGTTTCCTCGCTGATGGGGTATTTCGATGCATAGGGCCACATCGTATGCAATGTGGTCTCGTTCACCGATTTACCATTGACGTGGCAGCGCTGCTCACCGGTCGCGGTGTCTTTCCAGTAAGCCACTGCCTCAAATTCGTATCGCTTGGGCGATTCATCCTTGCGGCTGATCAGTCGGCGATTGCGGTACCAGCCAGTCATCGGATCGCCGTCGTGGATCGGACCGCGAATCCCCTTCATCGCGTCATCGTGCCATTTGTACGGATCAGTCGTCATCGGGCACCTCAACCTGTATCGCTGGGATTTTGGATTTGCCGGTGCCCATGTAGCCGAACTTGCCGTGCCATGTGACGTCGGGATCGGCGTCCATCAGCCTAGAAAGCTTGGCATTATGCGGGCGGCCGATGTACCCGATATCCATCGACGTGCTGTTGGGACCTTGGTCGGCGAGGACCTTGATGGCCATCTTGTCCAACTCGTTGTTGCGCTCCCGGTAAAGGGTGGCGGCATGGCCGGGCTTCATCTCGGCGACGAAATCGACGGCGATCTGGCCTCTAAAATTCGTGCCTGTCAGTTTGTAAGCGATCATGGGCATCTCTGCGGACTCCTGTTGCGTGAGAACGGTTGTCTGGCAGCTTGGGGGAATCACGGACCTTTTGACCGGAACAAGCTAGGTAAAAACCAGAGCGGCCGTCAAGGGGTTTTTACCTGTTATTTATCCACCGGGGGATTCCCTTCCGGACTCCAAGGGGGTAGAACGATATCCCTATGACACAGCCCGCAGTAATCCAGCCCATTTCGGCCCCTCTTGTGGCAAACCTCGTGACGCTCGCCAAGGCATATGCCGAGGCGGCTGGGTTGAAGATCACGACCGTGGGGTCTAACTCGACCGGGACGATGACGTTTTTCCCGGATCTCGAAAGCGGCAAGACATCTTGCACGCTGCGCAAATACGACCTTCTGACCGCGTGGTTTACTGAGAAGTGGCCAGATGGAAAGCCGATGCCGATCGTCAAAGACGTCGCCCACTATCAGCAACCTGAAGGAAAGACCAATCATGACCAAACCGAAGTCCGCCGCCGAGAAGGCCGCAGCAAAGAGCGCAAGAAAGTCGTCGCCAAAAAAGTCGTCGCCAAAAGTAAAAGCAGCGTCAGAGCCAAAACGCGCCGCCGCGCCTAAGCTTTCGTTCGACAGGGATCGGGCGCCGCAGGACGCGCAGGTTATCGCGCTCGTTCGTCGTCTCAAGGTCTCTCAGAAGGAAGCGTCAGAAGCCGCCGGCAAGATGGGCGAGATGATCGCCAAGGCGTGCGAGACGCAGCACTTCGATCGCAAGGCTTTGTCGATCGTCCGCGGACTCGACTCCATGTCACCGAGAAAGCTATCCACGACGCTGCCGCATCTTCTAATGTATATCGATGCGCTCGAACTCGGCAAACGCGCAGCAGAGCAGGGCCAGCTCATTCCCGATCCGGTCGTTGCCAAGGCCCAAGCAAAGGCCAACAGCAAAAAGAAGAAGCCCGGCGAGGATGATGACGGCGAAGCCGACGCTGGCAGCGGCAGTATGGACGAGGACAATCCGGCGGCCGGCTCGCTGCAGACGATGGAGTCCGATCAGGATGAAGATCGTCAGCCGCTCCACTGATGCGTGTCGTCGGCGTCGATCCCGGAAAGAATGGCGCGGCCTGTCTCTTGTTTGAGGCAGGCCGTTCCAATTGGCCAGAGTGTTTGTGTGTTGATATTCCCAACACGGAGGAAGGCGAGATCGACGGGCGCGCGTACCGCGACCTGATCCGCAAATGGGAACCGGATTTCCTGTATTTCGAAAACGTCCACGCATTCATTGGGCAAGGCGTTGTCGCCGCCGGCGTGTTCATGCGCAATGTCGGCATCCTCGAAGGTATCTCGGTTTGCGAGGTTGACAACTGCGTTCGCGTTACGCCGAAAAAATGGAAAACCCGCTTCAATCTGCTTCACACGATGAAGGCTGACTCGCGAGCGCTGGCGATGACGCTGTTTCCGAAGTCGGCTGATCAGTTCAAGCGAGTGAAAGATCACAACCGCGCTGATGCCGCGCTGATCGCGGCCTATGGCGCCGATCGCACCGATATGATTGAGCTGCCGAAGTATTGGGACTAACTACCAGAGACGGTTCATTAAGGAAGTAAACATGGGTAAGCGATCGCCTAATTTCGAGCGCGTAGCTAATGACGCCTATGACACGCCAGCGCGCGCGGTGTGGCCGCTGCTCGCGCATCTGGATAAGGACGACTACTTCGCGGAGCCGTGCGCGGGGCAAGGCAACCTGATCCGTCACCTGCATAACGATCACATCTTCTGTGCCTATGCGAGCGACATCGCCCCACGACGCGCATCAACAAGACTTGAGCGCATCTGCCGCATTGAGAAGCGGGACGCGCTCAAGATCACCAAGGCCACGATTAACCATTGCGACGTCATCATCACGAATCCGCCATGGACGCGCTTGATCCTGCACGCGATCATCGAACACTTTATTTCGATCAAGCCAGCTTGGTATCTATTCGACGCGGACTGGATGCACAACGGCGAAAGCGCGTGGCTATTGCGGCGGTGTTCGAAGATTGTTGCGATAGGCCGCGTGAAGTGGATACCGGGGTCGCTGGCGGCGGGCAAAGATAATTCGTGCTGGTATTATTTCCCCGGGGGGAACTGGATCGGGCAGCCGACATTCTATGGGAGAAAAGGGTAGCCACAAGTTACGCCGTGGCCGATTGCGATCCAGAATGTTGGTTGGTTGCCCTTGGTGCAGTGGCCGAAGCCTTGCGATGTATGTGTCGGAACCGCTCCGCGAAACCAGATGCCTTGGATGAACGGCTGTAAATACCAGCTCTGTCAAGTCAGCCGGTGGATAACGGTGGAAAAATAATCCGGACTCGACACGGCCAGCGAATCAATCCTACAAAAGCAAACGGCCCGCCGGGGATAAACCGGCAGGCCGCAAACTAAAATCCGATAGAAGCTTGGCGGCTGATCGGACCGAGACGATATGTAGTGCCTTTGTGCCCGTTCGTCAACGTTCGCCACCATCCCCTTGTGTCAATCGGTCGCGTGCCGCCCAAGCGCCCACGATCCGGTCGCGCGCGTCTACCAAGGCTTAGGATGGAATTGCGGCCATAGGTCATATGGGGGAGGGCTAAGAACGAGCCCCCGGTCGCCACGTCGAGCGTGAAATATGTTCACCGTTGTTCTCTCTGCCGACGAGGGGGAATCGGGTCCGCAAGTAGCCTTTCAAGGCTCCCGGTCTAGCCAAAGGCGGACAGCTCTTTTGTCGGCCTTTGGTGGACTCTGTCTCGGTTCGGCCTATCGGCCAAACGATATAGATTTTCAATTATTTGTTGAATCTAAGATTGTTAAGAAACAGAATCAGAGAAGAAAGCAAGATTCCCTGTTGATAAGCGGAGGAGAAAACGAAATGGCCACAGAAGTACAGATTTTGAAAATGGCGAGTATGATGCTGCTCTGCGGCGTCCCTCAACCGATCATAGATCAGGCCACGGCAGGCGCCGTGCGATCGAGGCCCAAAAAGACCAAAGGAACCAAATTAGTGCTTGCAGGTTCGTTCGAGGAATTTTGGCTGGTTTTTCCAAGGCGTGACGGGGCCTCGCCTAAACACGTTGCGGAGCTGAAATTCATCGCAGCGATCAAGAGTGGGGAAAAACCAGAGATCATTATTGCGGCTGCCGTTAGACTCGGCTCAGAGTGGAAACATCGGCTTGAACGAAAGCTGGGAGACTCCAAATTCATTCCGATGGCGGCGACATGGCTGCATCAGAAGCGGTGGCTTGACGGTCCATCGGGGCGGCCACCGGACGGCGGCGAGACAATGTTCGACCTAGCCGATCATTTTGAACAGCGCGTGCGGGACCAAGGCAATGAGCAACGATCTGACGACGACGGCGGCCACTACCGGCGTTAGCGAGGAGCTGACGAAATCTCGCGCTGCGCTGCAATTGCTCCACACGTATGAAAACGACGTGCTTGAACAAGGGCGCATCCTTACACTGTCGCGCGAGATCCCGAAGACTGACAAGCAAGCCTTGTACGATCGGGCTACGGCTATCGGCAGGTCATTATCGCCATCTGTCCACGCGGGCATGGCTGCGCGAGAACGCACAGCAGCGGCAGTGACGGCGATGCTTAGAGATGGTTGGCCGTTACATAAAATGGAGAGCCCGCACAAAGTAACAGCGGCCTACGTGAATGCGCTCGGCGATCATCCGGTTTGGGCGATCGAGAGTGTCTGCAAGGCGCTGGCGCGCGGATTAGTCGAGGGCGTCAATCCGACGTTTCCACCGTCAGCGGCAGTCGTCGCGCAGCAATGCGAAAACAAAACTGTGGATATGCGCGAGGAAAAGTCGCGGTTCGTGCGCCTTCTATCGATCAAGGATATTCGCGCGCCGCAACTCTCAGAGGAGGAACTGGCTGGAATTCGCGCGCGGCATGAAGAATGGAAGGTAAAAAACCAGAAGCCAGATCCTATCACGGAGGAGGAGCAACGGCGGCGGGAGGAGGCATCCAGTCAAGCAATTGCCGCAAGTCAGGCAAATATCATCGGGGCCTACAAGGCGATGGGGCGCCGGCCGCATTATGCGTCTGACGGCACATTGATCAGCCCGTCGCTGCTGAAAAGCATCGGGGTCAATCCAAAAACTGTTTTGCCGCCGATGGCGGATATGGACAAGCCATGAAGTGCAAGCATCCGGAAACCCAGATCACGGCGGTGCCGACATATTTCGCGGACGATGACGTCACGGTGTTGTTGATCGCAGTCAGGTGTCTGGCGTGCAGGGTACGCTTTCGCTTCCTTGGCATCGATAGCAAACTGTCTGCCAGCACGCCCGGCGTCCAGAGGGGCGGTATGGTTGCCGCATTGCCCATGATCGAGATTGCCGGCCGTGAGCTGGTTAACTGATCCGCCGAGCCGGTGTCGTTCCGGTTGCGACGGGTAGAGGCGCCGACAAACGACCTGTATGGCGTCGGCGCCTCACTGGTTTTTACCATAGACAATCTGCCGGCGATCTGCATAGGGTCGGGAATCACAAACAGGAGGCGAGCCGGTGGGAGCTAAAATCCATTTCAACGATAGCGGTCGCACGGCGACGCAGAAGCCAAACCCAAAATACCCTGACGGGATCGACGCGACTTGTGCGAAACCCGGTGAGGAATCATGTTGCTGGAACCTACCCTATCCGGCACCTCGCTGCGGAACCTATTCGGTGGTATGCGAGACATGCCACTTCACAGCGCTCGTTACCGTCGCCGGTCGCCCCGACGATCCGCGGACACTGACGATGCCATGCAAGAGGATTAGACAACCATGAACACACGGCAATTTGCATCAATGAGGGCGCCGGAACATACGCTCTCGGAAAAGATTCTCCCGTTCTTGGTAGAGTGCGATCGAGCGCTGGCCGAAGCGTTGCGACTACGCGAGGAGAATGCGGCGCTGACGTTGGAGCTGCGGCATTCTCGCACCATCCAAGATGAGGCGGCGGATCGGATCGATATCCTGACAAACGATCTAGCGCGCTCGAACCGGGAATGCTCGCTGCTGCGCGCGCGGATGAAAATGTTCGGCGAGGCAGCGACGACTATTGTCGCGGAAGCGGAAAAAGAATCACGCGCTCCATTTGAACCGAGGCAGCGACCGTTCGTTCCAAAATATACGAATCATACTCGCGCGGTCAATGTGGTCGCGGCGATGTCGCAGGATGAAGAAACCGAGGCATCGCGCGACACGTCGTCAGCTCATGATGTGCTTGCCAGCCTGCATCGGTTTAGCCAATGACGTCGCTAACCGTGGATGGTGGCGTTCTGACGATCGAGACGGCGAAGCCGCACGGGTATAAGTTTGGCGAGACGGTTACGTTCTCAGTGCAGGGCAAACAGGATCGTTGGTTGGTGACCAAGGTTCATAGTCCGACAAAATTCAGCGCGATCCAAGACAAGCGCCCTCGCAATCAACGTCGCATCGACAAGGCGAACATAAGGAAGATGGGACTATGACAAAACATATCATCGTGCCCGGCGGCTGGCAGGGAATCACCAAGGTAGGCCAGCGCGTGATCAACGTCATTCCACTCATCGCCAATTGCAGAGTGGTCAGATATCTGCCGCAGGTTGGCTTGGTCTATACCGTGGCTGGCTTTGCGGATTGTCCCGGTGTCGACTGTCCGGAGGAGGAGCGACCGGGGATCTACCTGAATGAAGTCAAATCGGCCTATTGCGGATGCGGGGAAGTGAGCCTGCCATTTCCGATGATCGCATTCCGTCCGGTTGATACGGTCGAGAAGAAAAGCGAAGTCATCACCAAGATGCTCGCGGACATTCTGCGCAAGACCAAGATCGATACGCGCGTTCCGGAGGACGTGTGACTACGGCAGGTGATCATGAATTTATAGAGGTGGGAAACAGACGTTGGTGTGTTTGCTGCGACCTATTCCAGAGTCGGCGCCCAGGATCTCCTTGGTGGAAACCAGCCAGTCAATGCCGAAGGGATACGCCGTATGCGCGAGAGAAAGACGCTACACCAGCGTCAGAATAATATAACCACCGCCCAACATGACGATCGAGCGAATCGCGATATCAAAGATCACTTCGTCCATCGCTGGATACTCCGACTGAAAAACGCAGCACGGTACCGTTGTTTGTGTGGCTGCAATAATTTTCCATCGCTAGTCTTGATTTTTATTTTTCTCGTCTCGATCATCCAGATGTAAATGCACAGTTCGTTCGGTGGTGAACCGCATCGCGGGCAGCCCACAACATAAACAGCAGCGGTTGTCTTGGTGGACGGCGCCATTAGCGGCTGTCAGCTAGGATCATCAAGAGAAACCTTTTCGATGCATTGAGTTGGAGGATTGAGCGAAGGGCGTCGATCGATGCGACGCTGCGGCAGTCCTACTGCAGGTTCCGGAGCAAACCACATAGGCATTATCGGCACGCATCCGTCAGCTCTCTGGGCGCGCAACACCTTGGCGATGATCAGATCGCCGACATTGTCGCGGTAGTAGACATAACTGCCGCGCGGATATTTATTGGAGCGTTTCTTTTCCATCGAAATCGCTTCTATGGTAAAAACCTGTTAGCCACAAGCTTGTATCCTATTGTGCTTCACGACGTTGTGAGGCAATGATGGAACCTATGAGCACTTCCTACCGTAGTATTAGCGCGAAGCTCGATGCCATTCTCAGCGGCATCCAAACCCTAACGAGGAACGTCATGACCGACTTCACTGCCCTGAATGCCGCGATCGCAGATCTCGCAGCCAAACAACAGGTAATCGCCACCAATATCACGAACAATGACGCCGCGATCCAAACGGCGATTACCGCACTGAAAACGGCGATCGGCGCCGGGGATCAGGCGCAGGTTGACGCGATCACTAGCCAAATCTCGCAGCTCTCGGCGAGCAGCGTCACGGAGGCGGGCTCGATCGCAACAGAGACGGCCAATCTGCAAGCGGCTGTGCCGACAGTAGCCGGCGCGGCGCCGCAGGCCGCTAGCCCAGCCGCTACGGGTTAACCAGATCACGTCGGATCTTTTACAGCCTCGCTGAGTTGATCGGTGAGGCAACACTCCTCATGAGGACATACGACCATGGCCCCTCCATTCAAACCAATCACCAAGCAAGAAACTCGTCCGCCGGCTGATCCCCGGTACAGCACCACGCAAGGCGATCCCCGTTTCAACACCCCTTTGCAGGTCCGCTCGCTCAATCCCGGCGAAACGGTCGACAACGCCGATCAGGACGATCAGCGCAAGATCGACGAAATGGCAGCTAGGATTCGTTTGCTGGCGCAGCCGACGCCCAAAGCAGAAAAAGACGAGCACGGCCACAAGCACGGCCACAAGCATCCGAAGCATGGCACGCGCGCCGCGGCTGATGCGCATCTTGCATCCATGCCAGATGCGCCCGGTGGGCAGAAGGGCGCCAAGCTTATCGATCGCCCCATGACGACAGGAGCCAGCGGCTAAAATCTGTTGCGGTGCGGTATGGTTTCCAGCCAATGGCCAGATCTGGCCTTGGCAGGTTCCAGCCAAAAGCTAGGGCAGGCAGGGCTTGCCAGCGCTGGAAAGGGCTAAAAGTGGCCCATGGCAGCGGCCAAAATTGGCAGGCTGTAGGGTGCCTTTCTGGCCCAGCAAATAGGGCTGGTTTTTGCCCTATTAGGGCGTTTTGGGCAGGTTTTAGAGGTAGGCAGGGGGAAAGGGCGTGGTGCGGCAAGCGGCCCATGGGCAGGCTTGCGGCTGGCGGCAAATGGCCTAAATAGGCGATGCCTTGCATTCGGTCCCATGGGTACGCCTTGCCCATGGTCGCAGCGGTGCAGGTTTAGAGGCGGCGGGGCGTCAACCCCGCCGCTTCGTCGTTTTCAGCGCTTGGCCTTCGCCTTGCGCGGCTTGCCACGATGCTTTGAAGCCTCAATGGTCGCGGCTTTCAGGTTGTCGATCGTCGCGGCCTTGGGAGCCCGCGCATTCTTTCCTGCATAGTTGGATTGAGCGAGCGCGCGCTGCGCCAGCTCTTTCGGTCCGATGGTTCTCTCAGCCATCGCCATACTCCTTTCTGATCTTGTCGAGATAAGAGGTATAGGAGATCGTCGGCGGAAGAAGCGGAAGATCTGGCTTGATAGCGGCGGCACGTTTCTTTCGCTCGCGCCGCCGCTGGTTTCTCTTCGCCCGTGCTTCCGGGGTCCGCTTTTTCTTTCCGATGCGGGGCGCGCTCATGGCAGACTCGACGTCATGAGAACGGGCGGCAGCTCGATCGGCGAGCTATCGTGTAGTGATCGCATCCCTTCCTCTGTCGCGTCTAAGGCGCCGCTTTTCGACGGCTCAACGAAGATCGACCAGCCGCCGCTCAACCACGTTTGAACGAGGCAGACGCCCATCGGACTGCCATCCTTTCCCCAAAGCGCGAAGCAAAATATTTCGTCGACCTCGGTGTCCATTGGGCCGTCGATCGTCCAATAGTTTTTGCCGCTGAAACGCTCCATGAATTTGAAAAGGTCGGCGCGTGATGCTGACGTTTTATTTAATTGCTCTGGCGAGCGTCGTTTGGTTCGCATGGTCTTTCTCTCCTATTGTAGAACGGTTGAAGGGCTCTATTCGTAGTGTGGCGTTTCTTCTGGGAAGCGATCAGGCGCCATGCCTTCGAACACCATCGCTTCATAGCGACCTGTCGACAAGACGCTGCTGATCGGCCGGCGGCGCGCGTTGGCGGTGATATCCAACACCTGCTGCACGGCAGCGGCGCATTGATTGGCCAGCTCCTCGGCCGTGGCACTGGCGAACGTGACGTTCCAAGAATGTTCTGGAAAGGGCGTTCCCTCCATTCCATCGATCATTGAGGTGACCTTGACTCCAGCGTCATAGTACCAGCCGCCCTCCTCGGCGCCGCCATACTCGCGATCGACGAGATAGATGGCAACGCTCCATAGCGGTCGCGGCACAAGGCCGTTGTCGATCAAGCGGTGATCAGTTTCAATTTCCTGCATGGTTCATTCTCCTGTTAGACGTTGAGCATCTGGTTAAGCTTCTCAAGCTTCGCAGCCGTGGCGATATAGCCTTCGTCACGATACGAATATTTGCAACGAAGCGCGTTGCGTAAAATCGCGATGGTCGGCGGCGTGTTGCCGATCGTCCACACTGGCGCCTTGACGATCAAGCGTCCCTTGATCTTGACCACTTCGAAAGGAAGACCAGCGCTTTGCGGCGCAGGCTTGGGCGCTGGCGGCGGAGCAGCGGCGCGCTCCGCCTTTTCTTTCATCGCCGCCTCATACATCTTTTTCCATTCGTCGGGCTCGCGCTCACGCCGCTCGCTGGCAACAGCGGCCTGCAAAGCCTGCCTCTGACGTTGCACGCGGGCATCCCCTATCGGCTCAAACGAGCGCGGTGACGTGCCTTCCCTCATGAGCGCTTGCCTTTGCTTTGCGCGGATCGCGGTTTCAACAGCCTCGCCATAGGCGCGGCGATCGGCCTTGGCCATCTTGGCGATCGGCCCGCGCTTGCGAAACTTCGCGACGCCAGAACCAAGATCGGGATATATCGGACCAAATTGTTCTTCGAGTGATGCCATTTTTACTCTCCTATTGAAATGTGATATTCGGAAAGCCTCTCCTCGCCGGGTTGGCTCTCCTGTTGACCGGGTTTGGATAGAGGGGGCGAGCTGCGGTGAACAGCTCGCCCCAACTCTTTTCAGCGAGCCAACCAAAGCGCAAGCGGGAGTGACAACGCGGCAACGATTGCAACAGCGATGCAAGCCAAGATCAGCGCGGGCACCACTGGTTTGCTCGGTGGTTCGGAATAATCATCGTCCCAGCCATGCGAGTCCCATGGGCAACGGCAATCCTCGTCGATCTTGCCGCATCGTGCGCATGTCGATTTCATTAGCATTTCGTTTCTCTCCTATTGGTTGACGTCGACGCATTCCCCAAAGGGGACTTTGCTTTGATAGTATTGCAGAACGCGCGGATCTCCGTATCCACACCATAGCGTAGGAAAGTGCGGTTCTGGTCCAAA
>Ga0182013_10000365_pt1 | contig 62723 bp, 54 predicted proteins | sample 612S2MmetaG_FD_120487 | JGI IMG/M metagenome (GOLD analysis project Ga0182013, IMG submission 120487) | Permafrost microbial communities from Stordalen Mire, Sweden - 612S2M metaG | ecosystem: Environmental > Terrestrial > Soil > Wetlands > Permafrost | place: Sweden: Stordalen | collected...
ACTTCTACACACCCACAACTTCGCCAACACCGTCATACAACCAAAATCATCCCCACGCCATTATGTTCGGCGTAATCTGGTCGCCCCACAAACCACTCTCAGCGCCTTCACGAATAAAGCGGGTTAGGCGCTGATTTTTCGCCTCGCTATCGCTCGGTAGTGAAGTTTGACCAATACTGGCTGCCTCCGAATAGGCAAATAGAGACTCCAGTTACAGCAATCCAAAAGACTTCTGTCATGCTGACATCGTCCTTATTTGTTTCAGGGAAACTCTGATTAAGTCTGATGTTTCGAAGGGAACAGCCTTCAGGCTGTCCGTAAGTACTTGCTATGAAACAGAAGCTTTAGCCCCGAACGCACTGCGATGGACTTGATCGAGCGGCATTAGTTCGGCTTGCAGCGAGTGTAGCTCAAGCTCGGGACGCCTGGGTGCGTTTCGCCGAGACTACAGTTGCCACCCAGTCACATTATTAAACCGGGCCCCGCGACTTCTAAAGTATTTGCTGCATGAGGTTGCATCCGACATGCAATGAAAACTTTCGGATATCGTTGACATCGGACGAAGGCTGCCGAAGGATAGAGTAGGTGGTGGTGGCGCGGCAGGCTGCGTCTGTTCTTGCAACCTTGTTGCACCTTGCTTCAAGGATGTCAGCATGCTCACTCGACTGTCTGCTGAAAGAGCTGGTCATATGGGGGTAAGGATCGTCCCGAAGGCAATTCCCCACTGGCATCACGCTAGATGCCCCAGCGGCAACAAACGGCCATTCTAAGCAAGTGCAGCAGGGAAGGCGAAAGAGCCACGCAGTGTCGCCCATACATTTAGATGCGACACATTGGCATCTGTGATACGTGAGCGGTAAGGATTGGTGAAGTGAGTGGTGCGGAGGTTCAATTCGTGAAGGAGCGCGTGGACCGAAGCCGAAAACCCGAGGGGCTTACGACCAGCACCGTCCATGGTAATGAGCCATTGGGTTCAAAAGGAGAAGAGCAGCGTGGTTGGTACTCGGCAAAACTGGGGCTTACATTTTATACGCACGATCTTAAGGTCTCTCGGGCATATTGTGTTAATTCGTTATCTTATGTTCCCAATGCTCTTGGCTGTCGCTTCATGGGCTGGGGTTGGAGGGAGGGTCTCGGGTACAGTTAAGGATGCAAGCAATGCTGTCGTTCCGAACGCAACAGTAGAGGCGACCAATGTCGGAACTAGATTCCAGCATCGGGTCATAACAAACAACCAGGGGTTCTACTCTTTTCCCGACCTCCCCATCGGGCTTTATGACATCGCGATCGAAAAGACAGGGTTCACGCTCTACCAGCGGACTGGAATTGTCATTGACGCCAACAGCGCGCTGGTGGTGGACGCCGTGCTTAAAGTTGGCGAAGCCACGCAAGCGGTCACGGTTCGCGACAGTGTGGTCAACGCGGAAACTTCCGAGACGCAGATGGGCGAGGTCATCAGCGGTGCGAAGATGGTAGCTGTGCCTCTGAATGGCCGTAGCTATACCGATCTGCTTGCCCTCCAGCCAGGTGTCGTTCCGGTGACCTCACTCAGCTCTAACACGGAGCAGGACGTCGGCGTCAGCGCGCTTTCGCCCTCCGGCGACCTGAACCCGGGAACGATTTCGATCAGCGGTCAGCGGGAGTTCTCGAACGGTTTTATCGTGAACGGTAGTGACACCGAAGAAGCTGTGAACTCTGGAACGGCGATCATTCCGAACCTCGACTCCATTGCCGAGTTCCGCATCGTCACCAGCAATGCGGATGCGGAATACGGAGGACATACCGGAGGACAGATCAACGTCATTACGAAATCGGGCAGCAACGAATTTCATGGAGACGTCTTCGAGTTCTTGCGCAATACGGACCTCGACGCGCGCAACTACTTCTCTCCGACGCGCGGAGCGTTTGACCAGAACCAGTTTGGCGGGACGTTTGGCGGCCCCATCCGAAAGGACAAGATATTCTTCTTCGCCGATTACCAAGGGACTCGATTGACGCAGGGAGTAGACACGGGCCAGATCCCGGTTCCCTCTAACCAGGATAGGTCTGGCAATCTGCTCGATCTGGCAAGTTCGCTGACCGGCACGGTCAGCGGCCAATCCTGGGCAAATCAACTCTCGAAGGAACTAGGGTATTCCGTTTCTCCCGGTGAAGCCTACTACGCATCGGCATGTTCAAATTCCTCGCAGTGTGTTTTTCCCAATGCCGTGATACCAATGTCGGCGTGGTCCGCGCCGGCAAAGAATCTATTGCGATACATTCCACAGCCAAACGTGGGTGCTAATACCTTCGCGACCTCGGCCTACAACCAAACTTTGAGAGACGACAAAGGAGCGTACCGGCTCGACTACAACAGCCATTGGGGTCTGCTCTCTGCCTACTATTTTCTGGACGACTACACCCTAAACAATCCCTACCCGGTGGCCCAGAGCGGAGCCAATGTTCCGGGCTTCAACGCGCTCTATTTGGGACGGGCACAGTTGCTCGGCCTGAGCGATACAAAGACCCTTGGGACAACCGCAGTTAACGAATTCCACTTCAGCTACATGCGCGACGACAATGATCTGGGCAAGCCCGTGGGCGGCCTCGGCGTCAGCTTGGCGTCGCAGGGATTTGTGATCGGTGCTGGCACAGCGGGCATCGTGCCGCTTAACCCGCAAGGCGAAGGGGTGGAGAACATTATCTTCAATGCTTTTTCCATTGGGACCAATGCTAACCAGCTAAAGCAGGTCAATAACACTTTCCAATGGATCGATAATTTTTCGAAAGTGGTGGGTCGCCACACCATGAAATTCGGGGTGGAATTTCACTACGACCAGGTCAATACTAACCCAATCGCGCAATCTAACGGCAGCTTCCTATTCACTGGGAGCGAGACAGGATCTGATTTTGCCGATTTCCTGCTGGGAGTTCCCAGCCAATACAATCAGAGTCAGCTTCAACCATTTTACGGCCGCAATAAATACTGGGGACTCTATGCACAAGATAGCTGGCGAGTGCGTTCCAACCTGACGTTGAACTATGGCTTGCGCTGGGACCGCATCGAGCCTTGGTATGAAAAAGACAACGGTATCTCCACATTTGAACCGGGCAAGACGACGGTTGTCTTTCCCGGTGCTCCAGCCGGCATACTTTTTCCCACAGATCCTGGCGTGCCCCGCACGCTAGCACCTCCCGGGAACCTTGACTTCGCGCCTCGAGTTGGTTTGGCCTACTCACCGGAAGCTAGGGACGGCACGCTTCTAGGCAAAATCCTGGGCAGCCCCGGCCAGACCAGCCTACGAGCGGGTTTCGGTATCTACTACGAGGCGATCGAGGCGCTGACGATTGGGATACTGGCGGGGAACGCGCCGTTCGGAACCACCTATTCCAGTCCGGCTCCGCCGCTATTCGCTACTCCTTTCATTACGGCATCAACCGGACAGTATCTGGGCCAGCCGTTTCCTGCGGCACTGGCGACAGGAAAGGCATCCAGTAGCAATCCGAACCCGGACATCAATTGGTCGCCGTACGAGCCAATCAGCGGCATTCCCGGATATGCCGCAACGAACCGCATCCCGTACGTCGAGGAATACATGCTGTCGCTGCAGCGGCAACTCGGAGCGAATACGGTCCTTAGTTTAAGCTACGTGGGCAATCAAGGGCACCGGCTCCTGGTGATGATAGAGGCCAACCCTGGCAATCCCGCGCTGTGTTTGAGTCTGAGCCAACCCAGCCAAGTGGCGCCGGCATCCCCAACCTGCGGCCCCTTTGGAGAAAGCAACGTATTCACGACCGCTGCGGGCCAGGTGATCAACGGAACCCGTGGTCCTTTGGGGCCTAGTTTTGGCAGCGACACCTATCAGGCGACGATCGGAAAATCGAATTACAACTCGCTCCAAATCAGCGTGCGCCACACCAGCAGACGACTGGACGTATCCGCCGGATACACCTATGGCAAGTCGATGGACGACTCCTCCAACTTGGGAGAAGAGGTCAATCCAATCAATCCGTCGCTTAGCTATGGGTTATCTTCTTTTGACATTAGGCACAATTTCGTCGTGAGCTATAACTATCGAATTCCATTCGAGGGCCTTTTCCATGCCTCGAACCGCTGGACACAGGGTTGGGAATTTTCCGGTATCACTCATTTGAGTACTGGTCTCCCGGTGACCCTCGTCAGCTATGGCGATAATTCCCTGCTGGGGGCCGAACCAAACGGCATCAATAATTATGGTGTAGACGAGCCAGACTACACGGGAGGGTCTCTTAACCTGAATCATAACCCTCGCAACGGACTACCCTATTTCAATATTGACCAATTCAGCCAGAATGCATTAGGCACACCGGGAAATGTTCCACGGCGATTCTTCTCTGGACCCGGCTTGGATAATTACGATATGGCGCTTCTTAAGAATGTCCGCCTGACCGAATCGAAATCCCTCCAATTCCGGCTTGAAGGGTTCAACGTGTTCAATCACGCTCAGTTCTTTGGACCGCAAACGGTTGACGGCAATATCAGCAGCTCCACCTTTGGGCAGGTCGTCAATGCCGATCCGCCCCGCCTGGTGCAGCTAGGTGCGAAATTCCTCTTCTAGAGTGCTGTCCCATAAGAAAGTGGCCTTAGTATTGCAAGGGAAAATAGGCGTCTCTGATGCTCCGATGACGGCAGCCAGTTCATCCCCCGGACCGTGGGCCAAACTGCTCCACCCAGCCGTAAACTTGCTCGCGATTCTCGCCTTCGAACCGGATCTCTTCGCTGGCTTTTAGGAAGGCTTCGATCTGGTCCCGGCTTAGCTTCTCTGATGCACGCTTTTGTCAATCCTCAGCATCTCACCCGCTCCAGGCCCATCTGGTATTGGAAAATAGACTAGAGCTTTCCAAATTCCGGCACAACGTTCATAATGACTGATTGCTTGCGCGCAAGGTCTGCCTCAGGGGTTCAGTGAAGAGGCGCTCTTAGACCGTCCGCATTCGGGCAGCTATTTAGAGATCTGACCAGTTAACGGTTTTACGGCACATCCGATGAATCAGAAGGAAATCAAAGAACTCATCGAGCTTTTGGTCGAGAAGGACATTACTGAGTTCGAGCTCGAGCGCGGCGACATGAAGGTGCACGTGAAGCGGGGTAGCACGGCAGCGCCCGTGGTACCCCTGGCGCCGGCAGTGGCTGGGGTGCAGCCATTCCCTGTGGCAACCGCGACCCCGACTCCTCCAAGCTCAGCAACCCCGCAAGCCGGCCCGGGAAGGACGTCCGCGCCGCCGGCACCGAGTCCCGAGAGTGAGGCGGCCTCGGACGCAGATCTGTTCATCGTGAAATCGCCGATCGTGGGCACCTACTACGAAGCTGCTTCGCCCGGCACTCCGCCCTTCGTCAAGGTCGGCGACGCAGTGAAGGAGGGGCAGGTGCTCGGCATCATCGAGGCCATGAAGCTGATGAACGAGATCGAAGCGGAGGTGTCCGGCGTGATCGCCAGGATGTTTGTCCCCAACGGAAGCCCAGTTGAGTACGGAATGCCGCTATTTGGCATTCGCCGACAATAGCCCGTGCCCCGATCTGGCCGCCGCAAGTCTATATTCCATGTTTAAGAAAATCTTAGTTGCGAACCGTGGGGAGATTGCCCTGCGGGTGATTTGCGCCTGCAAGGAGCTTGGCATTAAGGCGGTCGCCATCTACAGCGAAGCTGACCGCAACTCGCTGCATGTTCGCTTCGCCGATGAAGCTATCTGCATTGGTCCGCCGCGCTTGAACGAAAGCTACCTCAATATCCCTGCTGTCATCAGCGCCGCCGAAATTGCCAACGTCGATGCCATCCACCCTGGCTATGGTCTGCTAAGCGAGAACGCCAACTTTGCGGAAGTCTGCCAGGCCTGCGGCATCAAGTTCATCGGGCCGCCGCCCGAGGTCACACGGCTCATGGGTGAAAAAGAAAAGGCCCGCGCCACCATGAAGAAACAAGGCGTGCCGATTCTGCCCGGCTCCGACGGAATTATCAGCTCAGCGGATGAGGCGCTGGAGTGGGCGCGGAGCGTCGGCTTTCCGGTAATTGTGAAGGCGTCGGCCGGTGGCGGTGGACGTGGCATGCGCGTCATCCGCAGCGATGAAGAGTTGCCGAACCTGTTTCACGCAGCACAGTCGGAGGCGGCGGCGGCGTTCGGCAACGGCGATCTCTACATGGAGAAGTTCATCGAGCGCCCGCGGCACATCGAGTTCCAGGTGCTGGCCGACGAGCACGGCAACGTGATGAGCCTGGGCGAGCGCGAGTGCAGCATCCAGCGCCGCCACCAGAAACTCGTGGAAGAGTCACCGTCAGTGAAAGTGACGCCGGAGCTGCGCGAGCGTATCGGCGGCATTCTGGTCAAGACGCTCAGCAGCATCGGCTACATGAATGCCGGCACGGTCGAGTTCCTCATGGACGAGGACGGCAGCCTGCACTTCATCGAGATGAACACCCGCATCCAGGTTGAGCATGCGGTGACCGAGATGACCACCGACGTCGACCTGGTGAAGTCGCAGATATTGATTGCCGCAGGTGAAAAGCTGAGCAACATCATCACCGAGGCTGTCTGTTCTCGCGGACACGCCATCGAGTGCCGCATCAATGCTGAGCATCCCGAGCGCTTCACGCCGTCTGCGGGCAAGATCACAGTGTTCAACCTCCCGGGTGGCACCGGGGTTCGGGTGGATACGGCTGCATACGCCGAAGGCGTTATTCCGCCGTACTATGATTCCTTGATCGCCAAACTTGTGGTTCGCGGACGCGACCGTGCCGAGGCCATCTCGCGCATGTCGCGGGCGCTGGACATGTTCGTCGTCGAGGGTATTTACACCAGCATTCCGCTGCACAAGCGCATCATGCAGGACGCCGACTTCCGCGCCGGAAATTTCGACACCAAGTTCATGGAACGCTTCCTCAGCCAGACGAAGGAGGCGGCGAAGTAGTCGTCATTCTTCACCACGGAGGTACGGAAAGCACGGAAGAGTCTTTGAACCACAGAGACACCGAGATTCTTATTTCTTGTAATTCCGAGCTCTGTGCCCCTGGTCTGTGTAGTTAGAAGAAATTTTTCCTATTTTCTCCGTGTCCTCCGTGCCTCCGTGGTGAAATGCTTTTTCTAGAGATATGAATCTACCCAGGCTCTACGCTATCGTTGATGTTTCCTGCTTCGCCGCGCCCCTGCGTACCACGGCTGCTATCGTCGACTACGCCCGCGAGCTCGCCGCCGGCGGCGCAACTTTCATTCAATATCGCAACAAGGTCGGCACGACACGCGAGATGCTGGGCCATGCCCGCGAACTCCGCCTGGCGCTGGGCGACGGCGTGACTTTGATCATGAACGACCGTGCCGATATCTGCATCGCCGCCGGATTCGAAGGCGTGCATGTCGGCCAGGACGATCTTTCTCCCGAAGGCGCGCGTACGGTGATCGGCCCCAGTCGCGTCCTTGGCATCTCGACTCACAACCTCGAACAACTCAAAGAAGCGGACGCCGGTCCAGCGGATTACATCGCTTACGGACCGGTATTTCCAACCTCAGGGAAGCGAAATCCCGATCCCGTGGTTGGGCTGGAGGGTATTCGTGCCGCGCGGGCTGCCACGAAGAAGCCTCTGGTCGCCATCGGCGGCATTACCCGCGCCAACGCCCGCTCCGTGATCGATGCCGGCGCCGACTCAGTGGCCGTGATTTCCGATCTGCTCAGCTCTCCCACCAAAGTTGCTGCAGAATTCTTGCGGGTGTTGGTGTAATGTTTTCAGCAGCGCTATGCGGGTCTACCCCAAATTCCGTGTTGTCCTGCTCCTGCTGGTTGCCCTGTCTGTGTCGGCATCCACGACAGGCGAACAGGCGCAAAGTTCGGCGGACGGGCAGGCCAGCAATAGCGACTTACCCGTGCAAGGGTGGCAAGGCACTACCAAGTCTGATCCGTTAACTGGGAAGTCATACAGGTTGTACGTGCTGACCGGGAAATATCTCGCTCCTCCAAGTAACAATAAGGACACCACACCTCGCATTACTCTCCGCTGTGACCCATCAGCGCATCAAGGCAGAATTTCGGGCAAACTCCTCGCTGGATTTATTGATGTGGGAACGGTGATCGATCTTGAGAATGGCCCCAAGAGCACTGTCAGGTACCGCCTAGATGAAGGGAAGGTGCAGACTGCAACTGATTTTGAGGTTGGGTATAGCACAGACTATCAGGCGATAAGCGTTAAGGACATCTTCCTGAATAATTTACTTTGGGGACACATGATTACTCATAAGCCACAGACCAGTGCTCAGGTGCGTAAGGTTGTCATTTCTGTTCAAGAACATCTTGATGGCGATGTTGTAATGGAATTCGATATGCCAGATGCGCAGGAGGTGGGAGCGGCTTGCGGCACCGAGTACAACCGATAATATGCAACATCTCCAGCGCTCACGAGTGCCCTGCTACTTGAGGGCTTCATGAAGACCGCGTAGGTCCTGAAAGAGACTCATTGGCCACTGAACTAAAGACCGTATCCCTCGCCTCCGGCGAAAGCGAATTCGTCAAAGGTCTGGGCCTGACCAGCGCCACTACGCTGGTGATGGGCTCCATGATCGGCTCGGGCATCTTCATTGTCTCGGCTGAGATCTCGCGCCTGGTCGATTCTCCGGTGCTGCTGATCGGGGCCTGGTTAGTGACTGGATTTCTGACCATTACCGGCGCGCTCGCCTACGGTGAGCTGGCTGCAATGATGCCGCATGCCGGCGGCCAGTATGTTTATCTGCGTGAATCGCTGGGCTCGCTCTGGGGATTTCTCTACGGCTGGACGCTGTTCTTGGTGGTACAGACGGGAACGATCGCCGCTGTCGGCATCGCCTTCGGCAAATTTCTGGGTATCTTCTTCCCTTCGGTCTCATCCACGCACTGGCTGATTCATATCGCCCACGTGCCTCCCATCCCCATTGGCCCCATGGTCCTGGGCAACATGGATGTCGGCTTGAACACGCAAAATCTTGCCGCCATCCTGTTGGTAATTTTTCTCTCCGCGCTGAATATCTTCGGAGTGCGCACCGGCGCAGCGGTGCAGAATGTGTTCACCGTCGCCAAGACGGCGGCGCTGCTTGGCCTTGTACTGTTGGGGGTCTTCGTTGGGCGCAACGCGCAGGCCATTGCTGCCAACTTTGGTGCCGAATTCTGGCGCAATGCAGGATGGCACGCGCTGCATCCGGTGCAGGTCGGCGTCGGCGGCCCGATTGCACTGGTTGGAACGCTGACCATTATTGCGGTCGCGCAGGTGGGATCGTTGTTCTCGTCGGACGCGTGGAACAACATTACGTTTACTGCCGCCGAAGTTCGCAATCCGCAGCGTAACTTGCCGCTGGCGCTAGCTATGGGGACGGGCGCGGTGACGCTGCTCTACGTCTTGGCGAACTTTGTGTACCTCAGTGTTCTGCCTCTCCACGGCGACGCTCACGGAGCCACTATCCTGGCCCGCGGCATTCAGCATGCTTCGGAAGATCGGGTCGCCACGGCTGTCATAGAGCAGATTTTCGGCGGTGGCGGCGCGAAGATTATGGCGGCTGCGATTCTGGTGTCCACCTTTGGCTGCAACAACGGATTGATCCTGGCCGGTGCGCGTGTCTATTACGCCATGGCGAAGGATGGGCTGTTCTTCCGCGGCGCTGCCAAGCTCCACCCCAAGTACCACACTCCGGCCCACTCGCTGATGATGCAATGCATCTGGACTTGCGCTCTGTGCATCTCGGGCAGCTACGGACAACTGCTCGACTACATCATCTTTGCAGTCCTGGTGTTTTACATCCTGACCATCTCCGGGCTGTTCGTGCTGCGGGTCAAGCGCCCCAACGAGCCGCGTCCCTATCGCGCTATCGGATACCCCGTGCTGCCCGCAATGTATATTTTGATCGCTACGTTTATTGATGTAGTCTTGTTGCGTTACAAGCCGCAGTACACGTGGCCCGGCCTCATCATTGTTCTACTCGGAATCCCCGTGTATTTCTTGTGGTCAAAGTGCAACCCGCAAACAAGTGCGCGAGCCGAGTTGTAGAGAAGAGGCGAATCTTAATGGCCGATCTGCTGAAGTGCAAGCCCCTCGACATGCTGATGCACGAGGCATCCGAGACGGGGGAACATAGTCTGAAGCGGGCCCTGGGTCCGGTCAACCTTATTACCCTGGGAATTGGCGCAATTATCGGCGCGGGAATTTTCGTGCTCACGGGATCGGCGGCGGCAAAGTATGCCGGACCTGCCATCGTGCTTTCCTTCGTGCTGTCGGGCATTGCGTGTGTTTTTGCCGGGTTGTGCTACGCGGAATTTGCCTCGCTGATTCCCATCGCCGGCTCGGCTTATACCTATGGCTACGCCACCCTCGGAGAGTTGTTTGCCTGGATCATCGGGTGGGACCTGATTTTGGAGTACGCCTTCGGAGCGGCCACCGTGGCCTCCGGTTGGAGCGGATATCTCCTGAGTTTTCTGGAAGACTTCGGAATTCGAATCCCTCCCCGCCTGACGCTGGCGCCCAGCGAGAAACTTGTATTCTACGGTGGCCATTGGGAACACCTGGAGCGGATCAAAGACACATTAGCGACCCAACATATCAATCCGAATACTCTGCCTACGGAAACCGGCTTGTTCAATCTGGTGGCGCTTCTAGCCATCGTCGGCGTGACTACCCTGCTGGTGATCGGCATCAAGGAATCCGCCAACTTCAATTCTGGAATCGTGATTGTAAAGCTGGCAATCGTGGTGATGTTCATCGTAATTGCCGGCTTGTTCGCACTGAAGCATCCTGCCTTGGTGGCTGCCAACTGGCATCCATTTATTCCTCCCAATGACACCGGTGCCTTCGGACACTATGGCTGGTCAGGCATAGCTCGCGCAGCCAGTGTCATCTTTTTTGCCTATATCGGCTTCGACGCCGTTTCTACGGCGGCCCAAGAGGCCAACAATCCGCAGAAAGACATGCCCATGGGCATTCTGGGGTCGCTGGTCATTTGCACGGTCCTCTACATACTTGTCTCGGGCCTACTAACGGGAATCGTTCCTTACGGTGACCTGAACGTCTCTGACCCGGTCGCCGTCGGCATTGATGCGACGGGAGTTGGCTGGGCAAAGATTCTGGTCAAGCTTGGCGCTATCTTCGGACTGGCCACGGTGATGCTGGTGATGTTGTTAGGCCAGTCGCGCGTGTTCTACTCCATGTCACGCGATGGCCTGCTGCCGGAGTGGGCCGGCGCGGTTCATCCTCGCTTTCGTACGCCATGGATCTCGACTCTGCTGGTGGGGGGATTTGTCGCGGTTTTCGCGGCCCTCATTCCCATCGAAATTCTGGGCGAATTGGTGAGCATCGGTACTCTGCTGGCGTTCGTCATTGTATGTTTTGGAGTATGGATCCTACGTGTACGTCGCCCCGAGCTGCATCGGCCGTTTAAGACGCCGATGGTGCCGTTGGTGCCGATTCTGGGCATACTCGTCTCACTCGGTTTGATGGCCAGCCTGCCGTTGGGTACTTGGATTCGCCTAATCGTGTGGCTAATCATCGGCATGGTCATTTACTTCACTTACAGCCGTCGCCACAGCCGGGTGCAGAAACTCGTCCCGGATAAAGTGGGGGTTGCCGGCGATTAGACCGGCTTCAGGGTTGGTGTAGACCGGGTAGAGCCAGCCTTCAGGCTGGCGTCGAAGCTCGCTCTACTATTAAAGCTTGAGCGATTAATTCCGCGGCAGTGACGCGGCGCTGAAGCGCCGCTCTGCGCACACTCGCCGGACTACACTAGTTCTGAAACCGCTCTAGCCGCGCCTCATCCGATTGCAAAACGCCCTTCCGTGCGGGAGGTAGCTCACACCTCCGATTCCCCTCGCCCGTCGCCGTTGCGTAACGGGCGTTTTCCTTTTGACGACCGCTCTGGTTGAATAGTGGTGGCAATGAAGGCTTTCCTCAATCTGAAGATCATCTTCCTGGCGCTGGTGGCGCTGGTCCTCATGGGCACGGCCGGATTCCATTACATGGAAGGCTGGTCGTGGTTCGACGGCTTCTACATGGTGCTGACCACCATCACCACCATCGGCTACGGCGAGGTCCATCCACTCTCCCACGCCGGCCGCATCTTCAACTCCTTCATTATCGTCACCGGTGTCGGGCTGGTCTTGCTGTTCTTCGGAGGCGCGACCCAGGCCCTGCTAGAATTCGAGCTTCAATCGGTGTTCGGCAGGAGACGCATGGACCGCGAGATCAGTCGATTGTCGGACCACTTCATCCTCTGCGGAGCCGGACGCGTCGGTCGCAGCGCCGCGCGCGAACTGGCCCGCAAACCTTTGCCGTTCGTTGTCATCGACACTGATGCGACCAAGCTGGCGCGTTACTCCGACGAGGGCTGGCTCACGCTGGTCGGCGATGCCACGCACGAGCACGTTCTCCGGCAGGCGCACATCGAAGGTGCCCGTGGCTTGGTGGCCGCCACTACCACGGACGCCATCAACGTTTACATCATCCTGACCGCACGCAGCTTGAATCCCACGCTGAAGATCATTGCTCGCGCCAGTGAAGAAGAAGCCGAGAAACACTTGCTCACCGCCGGCGCCGATCGCGTGGTCTCGCCCTACAACTTTGCCGGATATCGCATTGCCCAGACTTTCATGCGCCCGCATGTCGTCGATTTCTTCGACACCGCGATGAACCAGCAAAAGCCGCTGGAGATCGAAGAAGTTCAGGTCCAGCCTGGGTCGCGGGTTGCAGGCAAAACGCTGGAAGGCTCGCGCATCAGGCAAGAGATGGGCGTGATCGTGCTCGCCATCAAAGGAGAAGATTCTCATATGCGCTTCAATCCCCCGCCCGACGAAATGATTCACCAGGGCGACCACCTCATTGCGATGGGCGAACCCGACGGTCTGCGGCGGCTGGAGCAGTCCGCAACGGAGCGCGCATGAAGATCACTACCGCGGAGGAGATGCGCGAGATCGATCGCGCGACCAGCGAACGCTTTGGCGTGCCGTCGCTCACCTTGATGGAAAACGCCGGCACCGCCATCGCGGATTTCATCTTGCGGAACCACGTCGACGCGAATCGTGTCACCGTGGTTTGCGGCAAGGGCAACAACGGTGGCGATGGCTTCGTTGTCGCTCGCAAGCTGCACCGCGCTGGACGCGTGGTCGAGGTAGTGCTGCTGGCTTCGCGTACCCAGCTCAAGGGCGACGCCCTGGCCATGTTCGAGCGGCTGCCGCTGCGTCCCGTCGAGGTGACCAACGAAGAAGAATTGATAGCCGAAACCGAACGCAGCCTCGCCAAATGCGATCTCATGGTTGACGCTATTCTCGGGACAGGCTTTCGTCCACCAGTTACAGGTCTGCTAGCCGATGCCATTGCGATCATGAATCGCAACGACAAGCCTATCGTCGCGGTTGACATTCCGTCGGGCGCCGATTCCGACTCCATGACGCCGCAGTCGGGCGACGGAATTGCCCGCGCCGACGTCATCATCACTTTCACAGCACCGCGTCCGGCGCACGTCTTCGGCAATCTGACCCACGGGGCGATCATCGTTGTGCCTATCGGTTCTCCGCCTGAGGCCATCGTGTCGGCCTTGAACCTCGAGGTCACCACGCCGCGCGATTTTGCTGCGTTGCTCGCTCCTCGTCCGCGCGACAGCAACAAAGGTTCGTACGGTCACGCCCTGATCGTGGGCGGCTCGTTCGGCAAGTCGGGAGCCGCGGCCATGGCCGGCATGGCTGCGCTGCGCGCGGGTGCGGGATTGAGCACCGTCGCCACTCCGGCGCGGGTGCTTACTAGCGTTGCGGCGTTCGCCGCCGAGCTCATGACCGAGCCTCTGCCTGAAACCTCTGTAGGTTCAATCAGCATGGCGGCGGCACAGAACGGACGCTTCTTAGACCTGACCAAGCCGATGACCGTGGTTGCAATCGGTCCCGGCATCGGCCGCAATCCGGAGACGGTGCAGTTCGTGCACGAGGCCGTGCACCAGACGAAGGTCCCGCTGGTCGTCGATGCCGACGGGCTGAACGCCTTCGAGGGTCAAACCAATCTTCTGGACGGCCGCCGGCGTCCGCTCGTCCTTACACCGCACCCCGGCGAGATGTCGCGCCTGGCGGGCATCTCCATCAAAGCGATCCAGGCTGACAGACTGAATGTCGCGCGCAGCTTCGCGCGTGATCACGGCCTCGTGCTGGTGCTGAAGGGCAACCGCACCATCATCGCGTTGCCTAATGGGAGCGCCTGGGTCAATCCCACCGGCAATCCTGGTATGGCCACCGGAGGCACCGGCGACATCCTTACTGGCATGACTGCGGGCGTAATCGCGCAGATGCCCAACGACTACGCGCGCGCAGCAATTGCCGCCGTTTATCTGCACGGCTTGGCCGGCGACGTGGCCGCCGAGACCATGGGCGAACACTCGCTGGTTGCGACCGATCTGCTGGCCGGTTTGCCTGAGGCCTTCCGTCGGGCGGCCCAGTGGGCGATGGAGAGCACCATGCGCATCGGATAGCAGCGCCCCTGCTAAAATGTTCGCTCCTCCCCGATGAACCCGCACGAGCACATCACGCACTCGGCTGAAGAGACCATGGCGCTGGGGCGCAAGCTGGCGCCCACGCTGAAGGACGCGCGCATGGTCATCCTGCGTGGCGATCTCGGAACCGGCAAAACCACGCTGGTGAAGGGCATCGCCGAAGGCCTGCAGGCTGCCTCGCAAGACGACGTCACCAGTCCCACCTTCACTCTCATTCACGAATATCGCGGTCCCGAGGTCAACCTCTACCACGTCGATCTTTACCGCATCGACACCCCGCGCGAGCTCGACACCCTGGGCCTCGACGAACTCTTCGCCGAAGAAGGCAACCTAGTCCTGCTGGAGTGGGGCGAAAAATTCCCTCGCTTCGAAAAGGAGCGCGACGTGGAGATTGTTATAGAGCGCAGAGGCGACCAGGAGAGGAAGATTGTGGTGAAGAGGAAGTAGCTGTCGTACCATAGTGATTAGAGCGGCGAATTGAGTGCGGCTCCGACCGGTCTCGATGTGCGGAGAACATCTCACAATCGGTGGCAATGAGGAATCTCATGCATAGCAAGGATTTTGATGATTACGTCAGGCGTCAGCAGGAAGTCCTCCCTGCAGGCCCCCCTATTGACTGGAACAACGAACGCGATGAATGGCTCAGTTACCTGAACAGCCTTTACAAAAGGATCGAATCTTTCCTCGACAAGTATGTCTCTGTCGGACAGATTCAGTTTGAATTTCAAGATATTGAGCTTAATGAGGAGCACATCGGCTCGTATACCGCCAGAAAAATGGTTCTGAGGATCGGCAAACAGGTGGTAAATCTAGTGCCGATCGGAACCTTAATAATCGCTTTTAAAGGACGTGTCGACGTGGTTGGATCATCTGGTAAAGCTCAGATCGTCTTGGTCGATAGCAAAGTGACGGATCCTAGATCCCTGGTCCATGTGAGGGTCGGCACTAGCGGGGACCTTCCTATTGCCCCAAAGGAATTATCAGACGAGATTCAGTGGGAGTGGAAAATTCTTACACGACCCCCGGAAAGGAGGTTTGCAGAAGTAACACAGGAGACCTTTTTTCAGCTGATTATGGAAGTTTCCAATGGGTAGGGCCGTCCTTGAGGAAATTGCCAGGTACCACAATGACGTGGTGGATTCGCTGGGATTGTATTTCAGCGAGAAATCCCCGGATTTTCTTAGCCGTTTCTCTGCTTATTCCGCTGAGGAAGTTCAAACAGAGCTCACCAGGCGTCTGGAAGAGACCGAGCTGAGATCAGCATTTGTGATTCTGACCATTGTCGAGGCCGCTTTTCGGCTCGACTATAAGTATCGCTGTGAGAAAAAACTGGAGGATGATCTCTCCAGGGCCTTTCGTGCTATTCACAGGTCTCGAAAGAATGGTGTGAGACTTGACGAAGATATCTTCGAAACTTGGAGGCAAAAACAGACAAGCTCGCGGGGCCTCATTGGAGACTTGCGTGGTGCGTTCAAGTTTCGACATTGGATTGCGCATGGACGCTACTGGGAGCCAAAGCTGGGAAGGAAATACGATTTCGATTCTGTATACGACCTCGCCGATATTGTTTTTGGTAACCTTTCACTTCATGAAATCGATTGAACCAACCTCCCGACCTCTTCTCCCTTAGCCTTCTCAAAATCCCATAATGTTGTATCCGCAATCAACGTAAATCGTTTCACCGGTAATCCCGCTTCCCGCATCACTCTCTGAAAAAACCGCCGTCGCCGCTGCGGCAAGAGATTTACGACCCGACTATCCCCGTCCGGCTTTTTCTCATTCTCGCCTCTCACCCGTAATCCGCAAGGCGAGCGTTATGATCGGGCAAATATTTCCACCAGCGCGGAGGACACTGCTTGCGCCGCAACAGGTGATATCTTCCCCAGCTTCTTTAGCAAGCGTTGCCGGTCCACGGCGCGAAGCTGATCAAGCGCCACCTGTCCGCGTTTGCCTTGGAAGGTCAAGGTCACTCGCGTTGGATAGGGCCGTTCGGTGGTTGTCATGGGAGCGACAATCGCGGTCCGAAGGTGGCGGTTCACTTCATCCGGCGACACAACCAGGCAAGGTCTGGTCTTTCGCATTTCTGTTCCCAGGGTCGGGTCGAGGTACACGAGCCAAACCTCATCTTGGCGCGGTCCCATTACCATTTCCATTCCTTGCAATCAAACTCATTCGGGCCGGCGTTTTCCAGCAGCAGTTCGTCGTCAGCCGACGGGCCGGCAGCCCGGAAAACTTCTTCCCATCCCTGTCGTGGCGTACGCTGGGAAGAAACGACCAGGCAGTCCTTCTCGACGCGTAACTCCACGCTTTCCCCGAACCCGCATTGCTCGATGATGGGCTTGGGGATTCGGATCCCACGCGAGTTGCCAATCCGCACAAGTTCAGTTTTCATACCTACCGCTCCACACCGCCGGAATTACGTAATTACATTGTAATCACTGTGGGTTTGGGATGGCAAGGACGCCGGGAGGACCGCGCCCTTTCACGATTGCCTACCAACAACTATCCACTATCCCCTAACTAACTTCAGAACGCCATAATGTTATATCCGCAATCGACGTAGATGGTTTCGCCGGTAATGCCGGTGGCAGCGTCGCTGGCCAGGAAGACCGCGGTCGCCGCTACTTCTTTCACATCCACGTTGCGTTGCAGAGGAGCGCGTTCGGCCTGAGCGCCTAGCATGTCGCCGAAGCCGGCGACGCCACGCGCGATGCTCTCGCCGCCACATCGGGTGTACAACCAATCAATTACGCCCTTCGCCGTTTTGTGGCTGAGTTTCTAGACTGCGTAGCGCTCATCGCATGCCGGAGCAGTAAGTTTGCTTTGGTCTGGTAACCGGGTCCGTAACTCTTGAGCCATTCAACCACGTCCGCGTCCAGACGCATGGTGACCGGCCTTTTCGGTGGACGATAAAACTTGCCCATTTCGGCATCGCTCCAGTCGACAATTTCCGGCATCCCGGAAAGATCGATATCTTTATCTTTCTTTGCGGCGATGGCTGCGATTTCGCGTCTCTGTTCTTTTGTGGGCCTCTTCATAACTCTTCCTCTCGCGAGAGGTTGCGGCGCGAGCCGAGATTAGCCGGATTACTTCCGCTTTGTCCGCGCTCTCATAATTCGCGTGAACTACGAATAGAATTGCGCCCGGGGCAGTCGCCCCGAGGGTGATAAACCGTTCCTCTTCGTCATGCGTCATGTCGCGTTTCGTGAGGGCGTATAGATCGTCAAACACCAGCGTGGCCGTTTCGAAACTAACGTCCATGCTTCCGGCGGTTCGTCCGGTTCTTTTCCTCATCCCATTCGAACATGCTAGGTGCAATTCAGTTTAGATAGTGTACGTACATATGTCAATATGAAGTTTGGAAGGGGACTCTTGTTGAGTGCGGAAACTCGACGCTCGAAACTGACAACTGGTAACTGACAACTGCCCTTCAGAACCCCATAATGTTATATCCGCAATCGACGTAGATGGTTTCGCCGGTAATACCGGTGGCGGCATCACTGGCCAGGAAGACCGCGGTCGACGCCACTTCTTTCACATCCACGTTGCGTTGCAGAGGAGCACGTTCGGCCTGGGCGCCCAGCATATCGCCGAAGCCGGCGATACCGCGCGCGGCCAGCGTCTTGATCGGTCCGGCCGAAATGGCGTTCACGCGAATCTTGTTCTTGCCCAGATCGTAGGCTAGGTAGCGGACGCTCGCCTCCAACGCAGCTTTGGCGACGCCCATCACGTTGTACTTGGGCACGACCTTTTCCGCGCCATAGTAAGTCATGGTCATGATGCTGCCGCCGTCGGCCATGAGCGGACGGGCGGCGCGAGCGAGTGCGACCAAGGAATAAACACTGATATCGAGTGCGATGCGAAAGCCCTCGCGGCTGGTGTCAGCGAACTCGCCCTTCAGTTCTTCGGCGGGAGCGAAGGCGACGCTGTGCACCAGCGCGTCGAGCTTGCCGTAGCGCGACTTCAATTGTTCAAAGAGCCGGGCAATTTCCTCGTCGCGCGAGACGTCACACTGGAAGGCCTGCGCGTTAGGCAGTGCGGCAATCAAGTCGTCAGCTTCCTGTTTCAGGCGTTCATTCTGATAGGTGATGGCCAGTTGCGCCCCGGCTTGCTGCATCAGCTGCGCAATGGCCCAGGCGATGCTGCGCTTGTTGGCCACGCCAAATACTGCCACCGTACGCCCCTGCAAGCTATTCGACATTCGTCTTCTTCCTCCGCGCTGTCGTCGTCAAACGATTGAGAATACCAGCCGCAGCGCGGCAATGTCTTGGCAGCGATGCGACCCGCGGCCAGTAAGACATGCGCTATCGGCCACTAAAGTCGCATCCGGCCTGCCTTTTTCCATATCGCGACAGGCAATTATGCTTCCCATCGGCCACCGGTTGGGACTATACTCGCCTCCGTTCCTCGTTCCCGGCGGGAGCGTGCCCGCGGAATTGTCTGGAGTGGCGGGCGACGCGACCAGGTCGTGGAGACCCAGGAAATTCGCCCGCTGGGGCGAGTGGGTGCGCCCTTGAGTCCAAGACCTTCAGGAGGCACTATGGCGACGATTCGGGACCTGTTGAGCAATCGCACCATCTATTATGTTCAACCCAATCAAACGGTGTTCGAGGCTGCCAGCTACATGGCGGCCTGCAACGTAGGCGCCGTACCGGTGCTGGACGACACCAAGCTGGTTGGCATTTTTTCTGAGCGCGATATCATGCGGCGAGTGGTCACCGAGGGACGCGACCCGCTGACCACGCACATCGCCGAGGTGATGAGTACCGATGTGCAAACCGTGACTCCCAGCGCCAGCTCGGAAGACGCGATGTGCGTGATGCAGACCAAGGGTGTCCGTCATCTTCCGGTGTGCGAGGGTACAACGCTGGTCGGCTTTCTCTCGTTGCGCGATCTGCTGCGTTGTCACCTCGATGAAAAGTCGGGCGAGGCGGAAATGATGCGCGCGTACATCCAGACGTCGAGCTAGCCGGCGGGCGGTGTCCAGTTTGGCAAGGGAATCTACCGTTGTGGACGCGTTCGCCCGCGGTGCTACACTGGCGCTGTTCCTCAAAATGAGCCTGCCTGCAGTAATCGACGCACTCCGCAAGCTTGCCGGACGTGAAGCGGTTCTCGACCGTCCTGAAGACCTGATGCTGTATGAGTACGACGCGGGCATTCGCAAGAGTACGCCCGGCGTTGTCGTCTTCCCGCAAAATGCGCACCAGGTTTCAGAGATCATGCGGGTGGCCACTTCGGCCCGCATTCCCGTCGTCGCCCGGGGTGCGGGAACCGGACTGAGTGGGGGCGCGATCTCGCAGGAAGGTGGCATTGTTGTCGCCTTCTCGCGCATGAACCGCATCCTCGAAGTCGACGTCGAGAACCAGCGCGCGGTGGTGCAGCCGGGTGTTGTGAATCTGCAACTCTCGGAACATGTCTCTCATCTCGGTCTCTACTTCGCTCCCGACCCATCCAGCCAGAAGGCGTGCACCATCGGCGGCAATGTGGCCGAGAATTCCGGCGGACCGCACACTCTGATGCACGGTGTCACGGTAAACCACGTGACCGGGGTGGAAGTGGTAATGCCGAACGGCGACATGGTGCAATTTGGGGGCAAGGCTGCCGAGTCAGGTGGCTATGACATGACCGGGTTCTTCGTCGGCTCGGAAGGCACGGTGGGCATCGCGACCGCAATCACCGTGAAGTTGCTGCGCAAGCCGGAATTGACGGCCACCTTGCTGGGCATTTTCGAATCGATTGACGATGCCGCGCGTACGGTCTCTGCCATTACCGCCGCAGGCATTACCCCGGCGGCGCTGGAAATGCTCGACGGCTGGACGCTGCGTACGATAGAAGCCTTCTGCCACGCAGGCTATCCGCTGGATGCCGGAGCGGTGTTGCTGATCGAGCTTGAGGGTCTGCGCGAGGCCGTCGAAGAACAGGCGGTCGCGGTGAACGAAGTCTGCCTGCAACAGAAGGCGCGCGAAGTCCGCCGCTCCAAGAGCGAAGAAGAGCGCGCGCTACTGTGGAAGGGCCGCAAATTGGCGTTTGCGGCGTTGGGACGGGTGAGCCCTTCGTACTACACGCAGGACGGGGTCGTCCCGCGCAGCCAAATTCCCGGCGTGCTGCAGCACATTGGCGAGGTGGCGAAGAAGCACGACCTCGTCATCGGCAACATCTTTCATGCCGGAGACGGCAACCTGCATCCGCTCATCCTCTTCGATATGCGCAATGCCGAACAGTTCCAGCACGTGATGGCGGCCAGCCGCGACATCCTTCAGTACTGCATCGATGTGGGCGGCTCCATCACCGGCGAGCACGGGGTCGGCATGGAAAAGCGCGACCTGATGCCGTTGCTGTTTACCGAGGAGGACCTCGACGTGATGATGAGCCTGCGGGATGCGTTCAACGGTCACGAAATTCTGAATCCGCAGAAACTGCTGCCCACTCCGCGCATGTGCCGCGAGATCACCGGGCCGTCGCAGAACGCCGTGCTGGCGCAGGAGGGATTGTGAGCACGATCAGCGCGGGGACGCGATATGGCCGCGAGCTGCGCGCGATTTGCGGGGCCGATCATGTCATGGAAGATCCATCGGAGCTGCATCGCGGTGTCATCCTAGGCATCGCGCCAGGCGTTGCGGTTGCGCCAGCTTCCGCCGATGAAATTGCGGCCGTATTGCGTTTCGCCAATGAACATGGCTTGAGTGTTGTTCCCGCTGGCGGTTTTACCCAACAGCAGGTGGGGAACTTGCCCTCGCGGATCGATGTGTTGCTGTATACCTCGCGACTCACGGATGTAGATCATTATGATCCGGGCGACCTCACCGTCGGCATAGGAGCGGGTTGCACGGTTGCGCAACTGTCTGCGATGGTGGGGGCGAATGGGCTACTCTTCGCTGGCGATGCGGCATTGCCAGAACGCTCTACCGTCGGCGGACTGCTGGCCACCGCGATGCCTGGTCCGCTGCGCCACGGTTACGGCGGACTGCGCGACTACTGCATTGGGATCAGATTTGTAACCGGCGACGGGCGTAAGGCCAAAGGCGGCGGCCGTGTGGTGAAGAATGTTGCCGGCTACGACTTGATGAAACTCCTGATCGGCAGCCAGGGTACGCTGGCGATCATTACCGGCGCCAGTTTCAAGTTGTTTCCGGCATCGCGGCAAACCCGGACTTTTGCCGCAGAGTTTGGTACTCCCGCCGAGGCAATTGATTTTCGCAATCGTGTGTTGCGCTCGCCGCTGTCGCCAATTTGCCTGGAGCTGGTCTCGCCCGGTGCGCGTGCGCTTCTGCCGGATGGGAAAGAGTCGGCTTCGTGGTCGATTTATGTTCGTGCCGCGGGAAGCGATGCTGTGCTGGCTCGCTATCGCGCCGAACTGGGGGCGGCCATCTCGCATGAGATGGAAGGGCAGAGCGAATGGGACGTGTGGCGAGCACTGGCGGATTTTTCCCATATCGTTCCCGATCGGTACCCGCGTGGCCTGCTGTTTTCATTGGCGGTGCCGCTAAGCGAAATTCAGCCGGTGCTGGACCATCTGGCAACTGCTGGCGAATCAAATGGCCTCGCACTTGCCATAATCGGGAGGGTGGGGGTGGGTCATCTGCTGGCAGGCCTGTGGCCGATGAGGGGCGCGGAAGTTACGCTCGTGAACTTCATCAATGCCGCCTCCGAGCTGCGTAATTTGTTGCCGAAGGATGCCAGCATGGCAGTCCTACACTGTCCCCCGGAAGCACGGCACCATGTCGCGGCCTGGGGGCCGACGCCGACCAATCTCGACAGCATGCGTGCGGTGAAGACGGCGCTCGATCCTAAAGATGTTCTCAATCGCGGGAGGTTCCTCTTCTGAGCTTCGCAACGCCAACTGTCGATAAGCCGGTCTCGCACTTCTCGCCGGGCGAGAAGCCGACGTGGGAGCTGTACTCTAAGTGCGTCCATTGCGGGCTGTGTCTTGATCAATGCCCAACCTATCGCGTGCTGGGCACGGAAATGGATTCGCCGCGCGGCCGCATCTACCAGATGTTGCAGGTGGACGCGGGCAGGCTTGCGCTGGGAGATTCCTTCGTCACCCACATCGACCGCTGCCTCGGTTGTTTGAATTGCCAGACAGCGTGTCCTTCCGGCGTGCAGTACGGAAGCCTGCTGGAGCGCACGCGTTCGCAGATCGAGGAGAACTACCAGCGTCCTTGGCTACAGCGCAAACTGCGCGAACATTTTTACAGCCGAGTGCTGCCATCTTTCAGCAAGCTGGCGCGATCGGCGAAGCTGGTCCGCTTTTATCAGCGCTCTGGTCTACAAAACATAGCGAGGACAAGCGGCCTACTAAAGCTATTGGGAGTCGAGGAGATTGACGCTTTATCGCCGCGCATCGAAAGCGATTTCTCGTTTCGTGATTTGGGCAGGACCTATCCCGCCGAAGGAGTTCGGCGCGGGCGGGTGGCTTTGCTGATCGGCTGCATCAGCAGCGTGGCCTTTGCGGAGCTGAACCGCGCGACCATTCGCGTGCTTAACAAGAACGGTATTGAGGTTTGCATTCCTCAGGAGCAAAGCTGTTGCGGCGCCTTGCACGCCCATGCGGGGCTGCTGGATATGGCCCGCGCCCAGGCCCGCAAGAACATCGATGCGATGCTTCGCCCGGAAATCGATGCTATCGTGAGCAACGCCGCCGGTTGCGGCGCGACGATGAAGGAGTATGCCGATCTGCTGGAGCACGATCCCCAGTATGCCGAACGTGCGAAGCAGTTCGTCGCCAAGGCCCGCGATGTAACCGAATACCTCGCTGCGGTTGGCTTAACAGAACCGAAGCGCCGGCTGAAAAGCCGGGTTACTTATTCTGATCCGTGCCACCTGGCGCACGCGCAAGGCGTCCGCAAACAGCCACGCGAGTTGTTGAAGGCGATTGGGGTGGAGCTGGTTGAGATGCCGCGGGCTGATTCCTGCTGCGGCAGCGCCGGAGTCTACAACGTGGTGCAGAACGAGATCTCGATGAAGGTCCTCGACGAGAAGATGGAGTATGTGTCGATGGTCGAGCCGGAGATTGTGGTCACCGCGAATGTGGGCTGCATGCTGCAACTGGCGGCGGGGGCAAAGCGTAAGGGCCTCAAAACCAAAGTCAACCACGTGATCGAGTTGCTGGATCAAGCCTACTGAACGCGAGGGCGACGCTGTTTAACGTCGCCCGGTCGCTTCTACCCAGCCCGAGGGCCGTAGGCGGCCATGGCAGGCGGGCTGTCACCGCTCTGTTCCTTCATCGGCAATTCCTCGGCTGGAGTTTACTTGCCGGCAATTACCGCCCTAAGTAGCGACGATAACTCCTCCGGATTTGCGACCGGCGGCTGACAACTGAAGTTCGTACAAACCATCGCAAACGACTTCTTCTCTTTCAGCGCCGGCAGGTTGGGAACTGTTTCCGCCAACACTGCGGGCAGGTTCTGAGCTACGGCCTCGCTGTCGGTCAAATGCACTACCGACTTGTTGACCGCAAATGGAGCGCTCGCGGCCTGCAGGAGTGCCTCGGCTGCTGCGTCTTCGCCCACCACTACCACTTGAATATGCGGTCGCGACATCCAGGTCGCCGCGATACCGTAGGTTCCCGCGTAAATCCCAAACTGCTCTGCCGCACCGGCAAAGACTTCGAGCGTATCTTCGGCTTTGTCGCGATACTTGGCATCGTTGGTGTAAGCATGAAGTCGGAGCAGCGCGATCGCCGCACTTGGATTTCCGGCGGGAGTCGGCGCATCCTGAAATGGCTTGCGCCTCGCCGACAGCGCGCCCAACTGCAGCTTTTCCCCCAACGACGCTTCGGTATCGAAGAAGCCACCGGAAGTCGAATCGCCAAAGTGCCGAATCATCTCGTCGGCTACTTCTTGCGCGAACTTGAAATAGCTCATGGCGCCGGTGACTTCATACGCGTCGATGCAAGCCAGAGCGGTGAAGGCATAGTCGTCAAGCATTCCGCGGACGAAACGTATCCCAGCTTTAGGATCGGCGTAGGCGATTACGTGCGCCAACCCGCGCCCCTTGTCCCACGCTTCCGACAAAATGCGATCCAGCGAACGCAGTGCGAACTTGCGGGCCTCATCCAAGCCGAGCACCTGCGCCGCCTGCAAGTACGCCGACACGCACATCGCATTCCAGCTCACGTAGACCGTCTTGTCCACGAACGGGGTCGGACGCTGCAGACGCGCGGCATACAGCTTGGTCTTGGCCGAGGCGAGCAGATCGAGCGCCCGGGAGACATCGCATCCCATTCGCGAAGCGACCTCTTCGGGCAGAGCGCGCACCCACAACACATTCTTCGAGCGATCGTGCTGCATCTCGCCGATTTCCTCGATGTCGTAGTGCAGTGAGGCCGCTTCAAACTCCTCTTCGCTCAACACCGCCTTGGCCGCATCGCGGGTCCAAGTGAAGTAGTCGCCGTCGTCGTCAAGATTGATGTCGGCATCCTGCGAGGCGTAGAAGCCGCCGTGCTCGCGGTCGCTTAGCCATTCGTCTATCCAGCGAACAATGTCGCGGGCGACGTGGGCATAGAACTCGAAGCCGAAGACCTGGTAGCCGTGCACGTAATTCTTCAGCAGCTCCGAGTTGTCATACGACATCTTCTCGAAGTGCGGCACGATCCAGCGCTCGTCGACTGAGTAGCGATGGAAGCCGCCCGCCAGTTGGTCATAAACGCCGCCCTGTGCCATTTTCGTCAACGTCGTTGTAATCACCGTTGCAACGCGCTCCTCGTGAGTGCGTACATACCAATCCATCAGCAGATCGAGGGAAGCGGGATGAGGAAACTTGGGCGCGCTGCCGAAGCCGCCGTTTTTCTCGTCGAAGATGGGCAACGCGGACTGCACCATCACGCCCACAATGCGCGGCGAAAAATCCACGTGGTGTCCGGCAAAGCCTTCCGCATTGGCCAGCACATTCATGGCATCGTCGGCCGACTTCAGCACTTCGTCGCGGCGGTCGCGATAAGCATCGGCGATGGCCAGCAATATCTTCTTGAAGCTGGGGCGTCCCCATTGATCGACCGGCGGAAAATACGTCCCGCCGTAAAATGGGCGGCCATCGGGCGTGAGGAAGACCGTAAGCGGCCAGCCGCCGGTACCGGAGATGGCCGAGACCGCGAGCTGGTAGCGGCTGTCCACGTCTGGCCGCTCGTCGCGATCGACCTTCACGGCGATGAATTGCTGATTGATGATCTCGGCTAGTTCGGCGTTCTCGTAGGATTCGCGGTCCATGACGTGGCACCAGTGGCACCACACCGCGCCGATATCGAGCAGGACCGGTTTGTTTTCGCGGTGGGCCGTAGCGAAGGCTTCTTCTCCCCACTCGTGCCAGCGGATGGGCTGATGCATCGCCGAGCGCAAATAGGCGGACGATGCGCGCGCTAATGAGTTGGTGGCTTCAGACATGAGGGTTCAGTCTAGCAGGGAAGAGCGCAAGTGAAACATTCACACCATCCGAGCGGGAGTTGCCGCTCTTCGGTTTACTTTCCGGCGCAGGACTTCGCGCAACTACTTTATAGTGTGCCTATGGGGAAGGGAGCGGCGCTGCGCTGGCTGGAAAACCGCCTGCTGGCACGACATCTTCGCGGCCACGGGATTGAGATTGGTGCATTGTGGCGGAAGTTTCCTGTTCCTCATAGGGTCACCGTCTATTACGTCGATCGCTTGCAAAATGAGGACCTCCAGCAGCACTATGCGGAGGTTAGCCAGACAGTCGTCAACCCTGATGTCGTGGCCGACGCCATGCAACTGCCGTTTGCTCCGGCCAGTCTGAACTTCGTGATCGCCAGCCACGTTCTCGAGCATCTGCCGTTCCCGTTGGCTGCGCTGCGCCACTGGTACGACGTGCTGCTGCCGGGAGGAGTTCTGTTGCTGAAAGTTCCAGACAAACGATACACCTTCGACGCCAAGCGCGAGCGCACTCCATTAGAACATCTGATCGCAGAACAAGAAGAGCAAGGGTGCGACAAGCAAGCACATTTTGAGGACTGGGTCGACAGAGTTGTGGGACACCGTCGCGGAACTCCGGAGTTCCAGCAGCAACTGAAGTATCTATTGGAATCCGATTACAGCATCCATTACCACGTGTGGGTGGACGAAGATGTTCGTGAAATCGCGGAGTATACGCGGACCGAGATGCGTCTTCAGTGGCGGCCCATCGTGTTCTGGAGGGCACACTCATACCGTAAGGAATGCGTTCTCATGCTGCAACGAACGCGGCCGGACGAAAGAAAAAGCGAGGGGATTTACGGCGATCTACATCTGTGATTCTAGTCCCCGAATCAGTACACTGTCAGCGCGGCGCAGAGCGCTTGGGCGGGACAAGTATTGGATGAGGAAGCCGGTGATGAAGAGTCGGGAAGCTTTGTCAAAAATCACAAGAGGCGTAGCCAAGTTTCAGGCAGAAGTTTATCCGGCGCAACGCAAACTCTTCGAAGCGTTGAAGTACCGGCAGGAGCCGATTGCCATGTTCTTCACCTGCGCCGATTCCCGCATTCTTCCCAACGTGCTGCTGCAAACCGGCGCGGGAGAGATCTTCACCGAACGCACCCCAGGAAACATCGTGCCCAAGTACAGCGACCATGTAGGCGGAGTAACCGCCAGCGTGGAGTACGCCATGATGGTGCTGCGTGTGTCCTTGATCATTGTTTGCGGACATACGGATTGTGGCGTAGTGAAAGTCCTGGCCGAACCGGAACAAGCCAACGGAATGCCGGCATTGCAAAACTGGATACGACACTCGTTCGGGTCCAGAGAACGGCTGCTGAGGGAGCATCCGGAGGTTTACGGCGAAGAGAAACTACAATTCCTCACGGAGTATAACGTCTTGACCCAGCTTGAAAATCTGAAGACCCATCCTGCCGTGGCTTCGCGGTTGTTGAGTGGGGAACTCGAAATTCGGGGTTGGATCTATGACATTGGTGATGGTTCGGTTCGAGAGGCCGATCCGGAGTCGGGAAGGTTCGAGATGCTCAATGGACTTGTGAAATGAGTTTCCGCAGTTTCCCGTTATCAGATCACTTGGATACGAAGATGGTCACGCTGCGCGCCTGCACCGGATAGCTTTCCTGCGAGAGCAGCGGGAACTCCTGGCCATCGTCGGCGACATCGAGGGGCGACGCCAATGCGGTATCGACCAGGCGAAACCACTCGCGCTCGCCGATCTGCGGCAACTCAAAGTCGAGATCGCCGGAATAGGCGTTAGCGATGAAGTGGATGTCGTCGCGCGAGCCGTCATCGTGGAGCTGGGTAAGCTGCATCGCCAAGGTGCGCGACTCGCTGCCCCAATCGGGCTTCGCGCGCTTTACCCCATGCCAGGTGACGTGAAATCCACCTTCACCGTTGAGCTCGAATGTCGAGCGTCGCAGCAGGCAACATCGCTTGCGGAAGGCAATCATCAACTGAAAGAAGCGCAGCAGGCCGGCGTTGCTTTCCGCCATGCGCCAATCGAGCCAACTGATTTCGTTGTCCTGGCAATAGGCGTTGTTGTTGCCCTGTTGCGTACGTCCAATCTCGTCGCCGGAGAGGACCATGGGAACGCCGTGCGCGACCAGCAGAAGCGCGGCAAGATTCTTGCGTTGCCGGTCCCGAAGTTCGGTGATGATGCCATCGTCCGTCGGTCCCTCGGAGCCGCAATTCCAACTGTAATTCGCGTTGCTGCCGTCGGTGTTGTTATCGCCGTTTGCGAGGTTGTGCTTGTCGTTGTACGAAACCAGATCGTTGAGCGTAAATCCGTCGTGGCAGGTGACGAAGTTGATGCTGTGATAAGGCTCGCGCGCGCTGGTCAAATAAAGGTCGGGGCTTCCCAACATTCGAGTTGCCAGGGGAGAAGTCATGCCGGCATCGCCCTTTACAAACTTGCGGATGTCATCGCGGAACTTGCCGTTCCACTCCGCCCAGCGGCCCCATGAAGGGAGGGTGCCGACCTGGTAGAGTCCCGCGGCATCCCAGGCCTCGGCGATGAGCTTGGTGTTGGCGAGCACCGGATCGTACGCCAGGCTCTCCAGCAGGGGCGGATTTTTCAATACCGAGCCGTCCTGCCCACGACCGAGAATGGAAGCAAGGTCGAAGCGAAATCCGTCGACGTGCATTTCCATCACCCAGTAATGCAGGCAATCGACGATGAAGTCGCGCACCACCGGGTTGTTGCAGTTTACGGTGTTGCCGCAACCGCTGTAGTTGAGGTAGTCGCCGGTGCCGGGCTCAAGCATGTAGTAGGTGGAGTTGTCGATGCCGCGGAACGACCAGGTCGGTCCGCTGGCGTCCCCTTCGGCGGTGTGGTTGAAGACCACGTCGAGGACCACTTCAATGCCGGACTGATGCAGGCTGCGGACCAAATGCTTGAACTCACGGACCTGTTCGCCGTCGGCGCGACTGGAGCAGTAGGCCGTATTGGGGGCGAAGAAGGCAGTCGTCTGGTAGCCCCATAGATTCCGTAGCGGTTCGCCAGTGAATGGGTTGACACGATCGGTATCACATTGCTCGAACTCGTTAACTGGAAGCAGTTCGACCGCGGTCACTCCTAGTTTCTTGAGATAAGGAATCTTCTCGATGACACCGGCGAAGGTGCCGGGATTCACTACTCCTGAGGACGGATGCTGGGTGAAGCTGCGGACGTGCATTTCGTAAATGATGCTGTCGACCAGGGGAATGTTGAGCGGCTGATCGTGCTCCCAGTCGAAGTGGTTTTCCACTACGGCACTGTTGCGGAAGAGCCGGGCACCGGGCTTGTAGGCGTCCCATGCGCCTCCGTTGGAGAGCACGCGGGCGTAAGGATCGAGGAGAACGTGCTCTGGATTGAAGCGATACACCTTAGGGTCGGGATTGGGCTGCATGTGGAAGCGATAGCCGTATTGGATATCCACATCCAGACCCTCGACGAATGCGTGCCACACTTGCCCGGTCCGGTTCAAACGAGGATCGAGTGGAAATTCGACAAAGGGATCGGCCGAGCCCGGCTGAAAGAGCACCAGGGTGCATGAGGTGGCGTGTTTCGAGAAGATGGAGAAATTCACTCCATGGCGACGCACGGAGGCGCCAAAGGGTAGGGGAACTCCGCGGCTTACGCGATGACCGGCAGCCGCAGTGGCAGAGGACTTCTTGGGCACGCTCTTGGCGCCAGTTTTGATAGGCATAGCTGCGTCGCCAATTGTGCGCCAAATACGCCGGGTTGGAACAGCAAAAAATTGCGGGGCGAACAAAAATCCATCGGCATGGGGAATGGTGCAGATGATAATAGGACCGCAGGTCCCTCCGCTCCGGTCGGGATGCCGGTGGATGGATTCTTGCTCACTGGAGTGGGAATGACAAATGAGTAAAGCCGCGCCGTGTCTGCCCTCAGTCAGGAATTTGCCAATAACTCCCGCGCGATGCGCGCGTATAGGTCGATGGCATCGAGTAGCTGCTTCTTCTCGATGTACTCACGGTCGGTGTGGGCGACATGAATTGAGCCCGGACCGATGAGCAGCGGCTGTCCCCAGCGCGTGAGCGCGGGAATATCGGTGGTAAAGGCTGCAATCATGGTTTCGATGCCGGGAACAGTTTGGAGTTCCACGTAAGGAATCTCAAGCTTGAACTCAGCTTCGGCTTTGCCGGCAACAGCGTCTGAAATGCGCTGGCGTAATTCTTCAGCCGGACCGATGAGGCGGAAGAGTAGCTGTGCGACCGCGTGATCGGGAATGACGTTAGGGGCGCGGCCACCTTCGATCTGTCCAATGTTTAAAGTGCATGGGCCGGCTTTGGGATTGGTGGGAAGTTGAAGTTGTCGAACGCTGTGCAGGGCGTCGAGCAGCTTCTCAATCGCCGACTCGCCGAGCTCGGGATAAGCCGAGTGTGCCATCTTGCCCCGCGCGACCAACTCCACCCGCAGCGTACCTTTCGAAGCAATCGCCAAGCGGTTTTCCGTTGGCTCGCCGTTGATGAGGAACTTCGCCCCTCGCGGCTGCAGGTTGGCAGTCTGCGCGCCCTGGCTGTCGCGCTCCTCACCCACCAAAAAGAGCAGACCGACATAAATGCCCTCGGCCTTCAATTTTTCTGCCGCCGCAATCTGCGCCACGATGATTCCCTTGGCGTCACATGAGCCACGACCGTTGATGCGGTCCGCCGTCTCCGAAGAGGGGATGAATGGCGGCACCGTGTCCATGTGAGTGGAGAGCGCAAGCTCGGGGGCGGGATGTCGCGGATTGGTCGCCCAAATGTTGCAGCGATCGCCTTCGACGGGAATGCGCTCGACGTTGTAGCCAAGCTGCGTCAACTCGCCGGCAAGCGCCTCGCCGACGACCGCCTCCATTCCGGTGGTGGATTCGATGTCGATGAGCTTGCGCGTGAGGGAGAAGACGTCCATCTCGGAAGGATAGATCAATTCTTGATTTCGCCACAGGGGCAACGGAGAACGGGAAGTGGGAAACATGACTCGGAGATTGTGCGGTTCGGACCAGCCGAGTCTTGCCTGGATGTGAGGCGCCGTTGACCGAGGCCGGCTTGGTTAGTCATCGCCCGGCATCCCCCGTTGACCCACGATCGTCGCGTCGCGACGGTGCAACTAGGCTCGACCGCTGATTGTTAAATTCTTGCTCGCGGCGCCTACGCCTGGATTTCGCCTCATTTTCCCAGAATCTTCCGAAGTTGGCGTCGCAGAACCTTGCCGGTAAACGCAATTGGTGGGGACAGGGCTTATCGAAACCCACTAGGAATTGTGCTGGCGACTGGGGATGCAGTTTTGCCGCCGAAACCCTCACTTTCCTCTTGACACACACCTATTTAGGAGTAGGATACGTCAAAAGTGGGACAAAGTGGTAAGCAGTGGTAAACGTCCCGTGGGGAGAAGTTAGTGCGAAACGGTTTCATCGCCCCAATTGCTTTGCAACCTGACCGCAGCTGCCACGTGGGACCGTTGATTTTGACCTCCGTTGTACGAGTTGAAGTTAAGGCCGAGCGCCATGTTTCGCGGTACTCATTTAACCCGACTGGACGACAAAGGGCGTCTAAAGATGCCCGCGGAATTCAAGCGCGTGATCGACGAGAACTTCAGCGCGCAATTCTACATCACCAGTTGGGATGGGAGGAGTGCCAAAGTGTATCCCATGCAAGCGTGGGAGGAGATAGAGCGCAAGCTGGCGGCGCTGCCGGAAATGCACAAGACGAAGCAGAAATTTCTGGAGCGCACCAGCTACTACGGCCAAGTCGTGGACTTCGACGGGCAGGGCCGGTTGCTGATGCCGTCGATTCTGCGGGAGTCCGCCAACCTGAAAGGCGAGGTCGCGGTGATGGGCAATCTTAAGCACCTGGTGGTGCGCAATGCCGAAGAGCTTCGCAAAGCGGTAGCGGAACCCTTCACCGAGGAAGATGAAACCATCCTCAGCGGGCTGGGGATTTAGAGCGGCGGAGTTTTCGGGTTCCATTCGCGATCTCGGAATGGGAGTGAATGGACGACGAATTTGCAGAAGCGAACAGCGCCCCTGGGCGCGGACATGGCGAGGGCGGCAAGTTCAGCCATGTGCCAGTTCTTTTAAAACCAGCGATCGAATTCCTGGCCGTACGGCGCGGTGGGACCTATATCGACGCGACCCTGGGTTTAGGCGGACACAGTTGGGAAATCGCAACCCGCCTGGGCGCACAGGGTCATCTGATTGGCTTCGATAAAGACCCGGCAGCGTTGGAGCGGACGCGCGAGCGGCTGACACAGCCGCCGGCGGAGATGGCGACGGACTGGCCAAAGGTTGAACTGGTGCATGCCTCCTTCGCCGATGTGGCGCAGCATGTGGCGGCAGCATCGGTGGACGGATTGCTTGCCGACGTAGGCGTCAGTTCCATGCAGCTGGAAGATGCTGCCCGCGGATTTAGTTTTCAGGCAGATGGTCCTTTGGATATGCGGATGAATCCGCAGTCCGGGCAGACTGCCGAACAAGTGGTAAACCGCATCGACGAGCGTGAGCTTGCCAATGCGATTTACGAATTCGGTGAGGAAAGGAGGTCGCGGAGAATCGCCAGAGCCATTGTTCGGGCGCGGCCGATTCACACCACCGCACAACTGGCGGAAGTGATTTCGGCCGCGGCCCGGCCAATGAACCAGGCTGAGAGGCGGATTCATCCAGCGACGAAAACTTTCCAAGCACTCCGAATTCTGGTGAACCGTGAACTCGACGACCTGCGAACGCTGCTGAGTGTGGACGTGGCGCCGCAGGTGCTGAAGCCGGGCGGCAGGTTGGTGGTCATCAGCTTCCACTCGCTGGAAGATCGCATCGTGAAAGATGGGTTGCGAGATGGAGCGCGGGACGGCTGGTATCGAGTATTAACGAAGAAGCCGGTGACCGCGGAAGAGGAAGAGATCGGTCGCAATCCGCGGTCGCGCAGCGCGAAGTTAAGAGCGGCCGAGCGGATGTAGCGGGATGTTCAGGTAGAGCCGGCCTTAAGGCCGGCGTCGGACAGTCGCATCATGATCAAGCCGGCTTCAGCCGGCGGCGGGTTCGACACGACGACGAGAGTTCTCTGGTTTCGATGCTCCGCAACGATGTACGTGTCAGCTGCGGAAAAAGCTGTGGGGAATGTGAATAAGTTCAGGGCCCCTGAAATTCGGCCCGTTCGTTTTAAGAGCCGGACGATGGCGAAGCGGTGACGCCGTCTGGCAGGAGAAAGAAATGGCAGCCGTAGCACTTTATCCAACCATGGCCCAAGCTGGTGAGTGGAACGACCACGCGGCGATGCGTCCGCGCGGCATGTTCATCGGCACACCGGAAATCTATTTCGTCAAGCGCATCGACAACTCGCGAGTGGTCAAGGTGACCGACCCAAAGCGCCGCCGCGAGATGATGACGTTTGGCATTACGTTGGCCATGCTGTTTCTGCTGGTCATGGTGTATCTGTGGCAGCACTTCAGCGCCATCGAGTATGGCTACAAGATCGAGCAACTGAAGCTGGAGCGGGACACCATCTCCGAGTCGAACCGTGCCCTGAACCTGGAAGAGGCTTCGCTGAAGGACCTCTCGCGCATCGATCGCATGGCTCTCGAGCTTGGCATGCAGCGTCCAATCGACGGACAGTGGCAGCCGATGGAAACCGCGACCGCCGATCCTGCTACGCCGGTCATGGCGAAGGTAAACGGAATCATGGTGGTGTCGGCGTTGCAGTAGACGAGGTACATTAGATGTGGCGAGCCCCAAGCTCCACTGGCCCACTTGAAGTGTGGCGTTAGAGGGTCATGACGATGGCACCAAAGTCGCGCAAGCAGCGTAGAGAATACCGGTTTCAGATTGACGCCTTTACCCCAGACACGATTCCCATGTCGCGGCTAGCTGAATACCTTAAAGATCTAGCAACCGTTTTCGGGCAAGAAAAAAATGTACATCTCAGTAAGATCGAGGGCGGAAGCACAGTGCCGGTCGTTTTAGTCGAGTGGGAGGCGGAACCGAAGGTTCGTGAGCGTCTCCGGGCTATCAAGCACAGAGAAGCGCCCGCCGAGGCTCTGTACGCAGCGAAGGAAATTGATCGCAAGCTAGCCGAGGACAATGCCAAAGGGGCGCTGATCGATCCTGTTGGCACCAAGATTATTAACTTTCCCGGGAGGGAGCGCGCGACAAAGCTGGAGTTTGGTCCAGTAAGCCAGCCCGGCTTATTCCAGGGCGTTCCGATCAGAGTGGGCGGAGAAAACGACCCTGTTCCCGTTCATCTCGAAGACGGTCAGCAGAAATACATCGTACTTGTGCGCCGCGCCCTCGCAAAAGACATCGCTCAATATCTATTTACCAATGTGATTCGTGTTGAAGGAATCGGTAGGTGGGTTCGGCATACGGATGGAGAATGGGAGATGTTAGCGTTTCACGCCACCACGTTTCGGCTGATTGACGACAAGGACATACGCGCCAGCATCGCTGAGTTGCGCGAGATACCTGCAGGCTGGAAGAGCCTTGATGATCCGTTGGCAGCTCTGGAGCGAATACGAAAAGGCGAGAAATTGCAATGACAAATGATAGCCGCCGACGCCACATTTCTGTCCCTCATGCTGCATCCGAAAGCGCGGCCTCCACTGGATCCCGTCACCAAGAGGCCCGTGGAGCGGGTGGCCGATCGAATTGAAAAACTGCTAGAAGATCTCGACAGCGAAGGAGAGCGCATCATCGTTCCCACTCCCGCGCTGTGTGAGTTCCTTATTCTTGCCGGTCCAGAGGGGCCGGCATATCTTGATAAGCTAGCCGGGCTGAAGCCTATCTTGATTAAGCCGTTTGACCAACAAGCGGCGATTGAATTGGCTGCGATGGAGGTTGATGCCCGCAAAACGGGGAATAAGCGAGGCGCTATTCCGCAGCCTTGGACCAAGGTTAAATTCGATCGCCAGATAGTTGCGATCGCAAAGGTGAATTCGGCGACTCGCATCTATAGCGATGATGGCGACATACAGGCTTTTGGGAAGAAAGCTGGACTGGAAGTTACGTGTTCTTGGGAACTGCCGCTTCCACCAGCGAAGCAAACTGATCTGTTTACCGATCGTAGCTAAAGCCGAGAAGTACTTACCATGGGCGATCCCGCCAGTCGGTGGGCAGTTCATCTAAAGCAGGAAAAACATGTGGGCGAGCGCTCCTAAGACGCCAAGTCGAAGGCTCTACATCTTCGGTGCGCTGCTTTTCCTTTGGATTCTCGCTATCTGTTTCCGCCTGGTCCGTCTGCAGGTCGTGAAGTACGGCGACTTCGTACAGCGGGCACAGCGCCAGCAAAATCGCACCATCCCCACCGAGCCTCGCCGCGGAAATATCTATGATCGCGACGGCTACGCGTTGGCCATGTCGATTGACGTGGATTCGGTTTTCGCCGTGCCCAGCGAGATTCACGATCAGGAAACCACGGCAACGCTCCTGGGCAACGTGCTGGGCATGGATCCCAGGGACATCGTCGCCCGGATGCAGGCTTCGCGGAATTTTGTCTACATCAAGCGCAAGATCGACGGCGAGACCAGCAATCGGGTTCGGCAGTTAAACCTGCGAGGAATCTATTTTCGCAAGGAGCCGAAACGCTTTTATCCCAAGCGCGAGCTGGCGGCCCAGGTACTCGGCTATGTCGGCATGGACGATGAGGGTCTGGGCGGACTGGAGCGTCAGTTCGATGACGATCTGCGCGGTATCCCCGGGCAAGAACTGATCTCGATTGATGCCCGGCGCAAGTGGTTTAGCCGTGTGGAAAGGCCGCCCGATCCGGGGCAGAACCTGGTGCTGACCATCGACCAGACCATCCAGTACATCGCCGAGACGGAACTGCAAAAAGGGATGGAGGACACGAAGGCGATTGCGGGAACCGTGGTGGTGGAAAATCCTCGCACCGGCGAAATCCTGGCCTTGGCGAACCGGCCTACCTTCAATCCAAACGTCTTCAACAACGTTCCCCCGGAGTCGCTAAAGGACCGTGCGGTCAGTGACGTGTATGAGCCGGGCTCGGTGTTCAAGATCGTCACCTATTCCGCCGCCATCGATCAGCACGTGGTGACACCGGAAGACCACATCGACTGCCAGCACGGTTCGATCGACGTGTTCGGCATGAAGATCCATGACCACGAGAGTCTGGGCGTGGTGACGATTGCCGAAGCGCTCGCTCATTCCAGCGATGTGGCGGCCATCAAAGTGGGCATGAAGCTGGGAGACCAGCGACTGTATCACTATATTCACGACTACGGCTTTGGACAGCAGACGGGAATCGAGTTGCCGGGTGAGACGCGAGGACTGGCCAAGCCGGTGAGCCGTTGGTCGAAGGTGTCGATCGGCGCCATCTCCATGGGGCAGGAGATCGGGGTGACGCCGCTGCAAACGATATCGCTGGTCTCCACGATTGCTAACGACGGAGTGTATACGCCTCCCCGCATCGTGGCCGGTGAATTGCCGCCCGCGAGTAAAGCGCTGCCGGTGGTCTTCCATCCGGCGCAGCAGCACCGCGTCGTTTCCACCATGACGGCAGCGGAGATGAAAAAGATGCTGGAAGGCGTGGTGTTGTTCGGGACCGCGCGCCGGGCCATCCTCGACGGTTACACAGTAGCCGGAAAAACCGGTACCGCGCAGAAGGTTGATCCCGCGACCGGCGTCTATTCCAAGACGAAGTACGTGGCATCGTTCATAGGATTCGCCCCAGTTAATAATCCGGCAATCACGATTGCGGTGATTCTGGATTCCCCCATTGGGCTGCATCAGGGCGGGCAGGTCTCGGCGCCAGTGTTTAAGCGAATCGCTATGCAGGTCCTGGAATACATGCACGTGCCGCGCGATTTGGACGTCAAGAGTCCGCAGCGGCAGACGCTAGTGGCATCGACGAAGGACAGCGATTTGACGGATGAGTCGCCCGACCACCTGGGGACTCCTCTACAGGACGATGCTGCGGCCGCCTCGAATGCGAAGGCGACGACCACCGCAGCCAAGCCGGCGAGCAGCAACGAAGCCGCTGCTGCCACGACGGCCAAGATCTCAGACACGAAGCCACCAGCATCTTCAGGCACTGAAATCGCGCAGGTTACAGCTCTGCCTCCGCAGCCAGCGCCAGCCGGGCAATCCGCCCCGAATGGCACCGTGGTTCTGGACGTAGACAGCGGAGTGGTGGTGCCGTCTTTTCTGGGCAAACCATTGCGCTCGGCGGTGGAAACGGCGCAGCAGTCGGGACTGGAGATCAACGCGATCGGCAGCGGCGTGGCACGCCAGCAATGGCCGGCTCCCGGGAGCCACCTGCCTTCAGGACAACACATCACGGTGCGGTTTACGCACTGAGTAAGGTCAAGGTCATGTCCGCTCCTGCCGGGCCAACTCGATTCTCAACCGCCATCGAATCCCGGCATGTAAAATTTGCCATTAAAGACTGTCTCCTGCTAAGTTACATGTAACCCATTAGGAGATGAAGAATGGCTACACGAGTTCAATCCAAGTCGTCGCGGGACAAGGTTAGGGCGCATCGCGAGCGACTGCGGACACAAGGACTTCGCCCGATCCAGATATGGGTGCCAGACGTGCGTTCGCCCGAGTTTGCCAAAGAAGCGCATCGGCAGTCGCTGGCGGTCGCGAACGGTCCTCATGCGAAAGAGGATCAGGACTTTATCGACGCGGTCTCCGACTGGGGCGATGAGTGAAGCGGGGAGAGATATGGACCGTCGCTGGCGGCAGGGACCATGCCAGCAAGCCTCGTCCCGCCGTGATCGTTCAAGATGATCGTTTCGACATGACGGACTCCGTCACGATGTGTGCATTCACTACAGACCGCAGGAATGCGCTCTTGTTTCGGTTGCCAGTTGAACCCAGCGAGAGCAACGGTTTGCGCATCCGGTGTCGGCTGATGGTGGATAAGATCAATACGGTTTCAAAAACGAAAATCGGCGTACGCGTTGGTCGCCTAGCCGATGAGGACATTGTCCGACTGAATCAGGCTGTTCTTGTCTTCCTCGGAATCGCGGGCCCTCCTGCCGCAAATGAGCAGCCGGCTGAAGATTAGCGCAGACATTGCATTTCTCGTTTCGGGTACGAGCCAACGTTAGGTTCGCCTGCCCCGGTATTGGGTTCCTTCGCTTCGAAGGGTGAAAAAGCCAACTATAATGCGGGTAGAATGAACTTCCTCGAGCTGTTGGATGGTGCGGAGTACGTCGCCCAGCAGGGCAATCCGCCCATTGCTGGACTGCACTACGACAGCCGGCGGGTGAAGCCGGGCTGGTGTTTCGTTGCCATGCGCGGCGAGACCACCGATGGCAATCAGCACATCGACTCCGCATTGAATGCAGGAGCAGCCGCGATCGTCAGCGATTCCCTGCCTCCAAGGCCGGATGTGCCGTGGGCGCAGGTCCTTCACGGACGCCGCGCGCTTGCCCGGTTGAGCGCCAACTTCTACGGCCGTCCCGCCGAGCGGCTCTCCATCACTGGAATCACGGGCACGAACGGGAAGACGACGACGAGTTTCCTTTTGAACGCGATGCTGCGACGCGGTGCGCGCAAGACCGCGCTGGTGGGCACGGTGGAGTATCGCATCGAAGAAGAATGCTTCCCGGCTCCGCACACTACTCCCGAGGCCCTGGAACTGAATCAGTTTTTGGCGCGTGCAGTTGCGGCGGGCTGCACGGAAGCGGTGATGGAGGTTTCGTCGCACGCGTTGGAGCAACAACGTACCTATGGCATCCCATTCGATGTAGCGGTCTTCACCAATTTGACGCGCGACCACCTCGACTATCACGGCACGATGGAAGACTATTTCTTGTCGAAGACAGTCCTGTTCAAGGGATCGGGCACCGAGCCGCCTAGGGCCGCTGTCGTCAATGTGGAAGATGAATACGGCCAGCGGCTCATCAAGATGTGCAAGAAGCAGGCGGAGCTGATCACCTACGGCATGAACACTGGCGACTTCCACGCGAAAGACGTCAGCATCGAGACCAATGGAACCCGGTTTAACCTGGTTACGCCAACGGGCGAGTATCCCATCTGGAGCCCGCTCCTAGGGCGAGTCAACGTCTTCAATCTGCTGGCCGCTTCCGCAGCGGCCTACGGACGCAATGTGGGGCCCCGCGCCATGGCAGACGCTGCCTCCGAGCTTAACCGGGTTGCGGGACGCTTCGAACGAGTCGATGTGGGCCAGCCGTTTACCGTGATCGTGGACTACGCGCACACCGATGACGCGCTGCGTAATCTGACGGCTTTGGCTAGGGACTTTCTGGCGCAGCAAGGAGGAGAGGGGCGAGTCATCACCGTTTTCGGATGCGGCGGAGACCGCGATCGCAGCAAGCGGCCGTTGATGGGTGAGGCAGCGGGCTCCGGCAGCGACTTCGTGATCCTCACCAGCGACAATCCGCGCAGCGAAAATCCACTCGACATCATGAACGACGCTATGCCGGGCTTGCAGCGTAGCGGCGCGAAGTATGTACTGGAGCCGGATCGCCGAAAAGCCATTGCCCTGGCCATTGGCGAAGCGCAGTCAGGCGACATCGTGCTTGTCGCCGGTAAAGGTCACGAGAAGGTCCAGGTTACCAGCACCGGCACCATGCCGTTCGACGATATCGACGTAGGGCTGGCCGCCTTACATGCGGCTGGATATGGAACGGCCAAGGTGCCGCCGGTGAAATCATGAAGCTAAGTCTGGCGCGTGGCGCCGAATTCATGCAGGCCACTGGCGAGTTCGATCCCGCCACAGTCGCTATGGGATATTCCATCGACTCACGCACTCTGCAACCCGGCGAGTTGTTCTTCGCGGTGCGCGGCGAGCGACTCGATGGTCACGACTTTGTGGAAGCGGCGTTGACGAAGGGCGCAGTAGCTGCGGTCGTGGAAAATCAGCAGCTGTCCCGATTTGTGTCGAAGACGCGGTTGCTGGCAGTGGACGATCCCCTGGTGGCACTGCAGCGTCTGGGAGCGGCCGTCCGGCGATTATGGGGCAAGCCGCTGATTGGAGTGACGGGCTCTGCGGGAAAGACAACGACCAAGGACGCGATCGCACACGTGCTGGGAACGCGGCATCGCGTGCTGAAGTCGCAGGGTAATCTTAATAATCACTTTGGCATGCCACTGCAGTTGCTGAAGCTGGAACCGGAGCACGAGATCGCGGTGATCGAGATGGGCATGTCGCACGCGGGCGAAATCACGGCCTTGGCCAAGTTGGCTGCGCCCGACTGCGGTGTGGTGACCATGGTTGCGCCAGTACACCTGGAATTCTTTGAGTCAATCGCTGCTATCGCACGCGCCAAGTATGAATTGATCGAGTCGCTCCATGCCGGGGGGATCGCGGTGTTGAATGCTGATGACGAATATGTCTCGCAATTCGGACGCGATTTTCATGGCCGGGTCGTGACATTCGGGCTGCACAAACCTGCTGATGTGTCGGCCCAGAACATTGAATCGCGCGGGCCGCTGGGGTCGGCCTTCGATATCGTCGCCGACGGGGCGAGCGAGCGAGCGGGCCTCTCGCTGCTGGGCGAGCACAACATCTACAACGCCCTCGCCGCGGTGGCTGTGGGACTGCAATATGACGTGTCGCTTCCCACCGCTGCCGAGTCGCTGGCCACGTTACCAGCCGGTGACAAGCGGGGAGAAATTCTTAACATCGGCGGGGCCACCGTCATTAACGATTGCTACAATTCGAATCCAAAGGCCCTGGATAGCATGGTGCGTTCGCTGGCGGAGATGCCCGCGCAGCGGAGGATTGTCGTCGCCGGTGAAATGCTGGAGCTAGGCGCGGCTGCGGACGCCATGCATCGCGACGCCGGTGCGCATATGGCGCAGGCCGGTATTGATTTACTGCTGGGCGTGCGGGGGTTGGCCCAGGCGATGGTCGCAGGCGCCGCGCAAGCAGGAATGCGTGCTGACTTTGTGCCCACGCCGGAAGAAGCCGGCGAGTGGTTGCAGCGCGAAGTCAGGCCCGGCGATGTGGTTCTGTTGAAGGCATCGCGTGGCGTGCGGCTGGAACGCGCGTTGGAAGTGTGGACGGGGAGGGCGAAGCACTAAGGAGACTCTGATTAAGTCACAGCAATTCCCTCAGCGGCTGAAGCCGCATTGATTTTAGGGTGCTTAGGGACGGCCTGAAGGCCGTCCCCTTCTAGAAGCCGGACTTAATCAGAGTTTCCCTAAGACCGTTGGCAGTCTGCCTGCAGAGGCGACCTTCAAACTAATGCGACGGTTTAGGGACAGTTCGCATATGTAGGGAATTGCCGTGCGGCGTCCGCTATATGCTGAAGAAGTGCGGAGCCGGTTCTTTGGTCGGCTGAAGCCGACTCGGGATGACGAAATAAGGGCCTTGTAATGGCGTACCTAAAGGTGCGCCCCTTCAAAGCGCGTGCCAATCGATTTTTCCGCAACCGGTGAAGGTGTGGCCCTTCAAAACTAGAACGGGGAAGAATTTGCTCTATTGGTTGTTGTATCAAAAAGGGTTCGTCGTCTTTCATATCGGCCCGTTCCGAATCTTTCGCTATCTCACATTTCGTACTGCGTTCGCCAGCCTGACGGCGCTGTTCATCGGTCTTATCATTGGTCCGGCGGTGGTTCGCCGATTGCGTGAATTCCAGATTGGCCAGTACATTCGTGAGGACGGACCCAAGGCCCATCAGCAAAAAGCCGGCACCCCGACCATGGGCGGCGTTCTGATCGTCGTCGGCATGATCATTCCTACTCTGTTGTGGGCCGACCTGGGCAATCGCTTCGTCTGGATCGCGGTAGTGGCGACGCTGGCGTTTGGGGCCATCGGCTTCGCCGACGATTATCTAAAGGTGGTGCACCGCCGCAACCTGGGCCTCACCGCACGCGCCAAACTGTTCTACCAGTTCCTGGCGGCCATCGCTGTGGGAGCGACGCTGAGCGCGCTCGAGACGCATGGCCTGTACTCAACCCGCCTGATCGTTCCATTCCTGAAGCATTTCCGGCCTGACTTGGTGATCAGCAAACTGCACCATGGATATCTGTCGCCGCTGGCATTCTTGCCGTTCATTGTGTTTGTGTCGATTGTGATCGTGGGATCGAGCAATGCGGTCAATCTCACCGACGGTCTCGACGGCCTGGCGGTCGGCTGCACGGTGATCGCGGCCGGCGCGCTCACTATGCTCACCTACGTCAGTGGACACGCGGTGTTTGCCGATTACCTCGAGCTCTCCAAGATGCCGCAGGTGTCGGAGGTGACCATTTTCTGCGGATCGATGGTTGGATCGGCGATCGGCTTCCTCTGGTACAACGCTCATCCGGCGGAGATCTTCATGGGCGACGTCGGCTCGCTGGCGTTGGGCGGTGCGATCGGGACGGTGGCGGTCATCATTAAGCAGGAACTGCTGCTCCCGTTCATCGGTGGGATATTCGTGATCGAGGCGCTGTCAGTGATCCTGCAGGTGGGATCGTACAAGCTGCGCAAGAAACGCATCTTCAAGATGGCGCCCATCCACCACCACTTTGAGTTGCTGGGCTGGAGCGAGTCCAAGGTGATTGTTCGCTTCTGGATCGCGTCGCTGGTGTTTGCACTCTTTGCTCTCACCACGTTGAAGTTGCGTTAGATGCGCGAGGAACGTGGGACAATGGCGGGTGGTCGCCCGGTCGGCGAAATCAATGGACGTTAAGGGCAAACGCGTGCTGGTGGTCGGGCTGGGAAAGTCCGGCGTGGCCAGCGCGTTGTTCCTGAGCGAACGCGGGGCGCGGGTTGCCGTCTCCGATGCGAGGTCGCCGGAGCAGCTTCGCGAAGAGATTCCTGTCTTGCTGGATCACGGCATCAGCGTAGAGACCGGGCAGCACGGCGAGCGCACCTTTCGCGATCAGGACTTGATCGTCGTCAGTCCCGGCGTCCCTTTCGATGTTCCGCAGTTGGTTCAGGCGCGCGCTCGTGGCATTCCGGTGATCGGCGAAGTGGAGCTGGCGGCGCGCTTCCTGCAGGGCCACATCGTCGCCATCACGGGTTCCAATGGCAAGACGACGACCACGACCCTGGCGGGCGAGATTCTCTCAGCCGGCGGTCGCAAGACCCTGGTTGGCGGAAACATCGGCACTCCTGCCATTACCTTCGTTGATCGTTCCACCCAAGACACCTGGCTGGTGCTGGAGATCAGCAGCTTCCAACTGGAGACGGTCGAGACGTTCCATCCCCACATCGCGGTGGTGCTGAATATCACGCCTGACCATCTCGACCGGCACCACACATTTGAGAATTACGCAGCCGCGAAAGCGCGCATCTTCGAGAACCAAACCGCGGGGGATTTCGTGGTCCTGAATGCCGACAACGAACCTTGCGTGGAGACGGCGTCGAAGGCCAAACCTCCAGCGCGCTGGTTCAGTCGCTTGAACGAAGTCGGCAGTGGGGCCTTCGTGCGCGCCGAGCAAATTGTCTGGCGGGATGAGGCGGGCGAGCGCGACATTATGCCGGTCAGTGAGATCTCTCTTAAAGGCGCGCACAACGTGGAGAACGTGCTGGCGGCGGTGTGCGTTGGAATGCTCGCCGGAATCGAGCCGTTGCAAATCCGGCGCGCGGTGGCCGGGTTCAAAGCGGTGGAGCACCGCCTGGAGTATGTAGCCACGGTCCGCGGAGTGGAGTACTACAACGATTCCAAGGCCACGAATGTTGACGCCACCATCAAGGCGCTGGAGTCGTTTCCCGGGCGCATTCACCTTGTATTGGGCGGCAAAGACAAGGGCAGCGATTACAGTCTCCTCAATTCGCTGCTGAAAGAGCGGGTGAAGCGGGTGTACACGATTGGCACGGCAGCCGCGAAGATCGAGGCGCAGGCCAGTGGGACGGAGATCGTAAGCGCGGGTACGCTCGAAGCGGCGGTACGACGCGCCAGCGAGGCCGCGACCGCGGGCGACATCGTTCTCCTGGCGCCGGCTTGTGCCAGCTTCGATCAGTTCGATAGCTACGAACATCGGGGGAGCGTCTTCAAAGATCTGGTCCGGCAATTGGCGGCAAGAGAGCAGGAACGCGAACGGGTGGAAAGCGGCGCTGCTGGAGGCAATTCTTAATGGCCAAACGCGTGAGCGTCGACAAGTGGCTGTTCACGGTTACGCTGTTGCTGGTCTTCATCGGACTGGTGATGGTCTTCAGCGCCTCGGCGGTAATGGCAAAAGAGCGCTTTGGCTCTCCCTACGGCTTTCTGGTGCGGCAGATGGCCTGGGCCTCGGCGGGCCTTGTCGCCATGATTGTCGTGATGAATATCGACTACAAGAAGTTCCGCCGGCCTCCGGTCGTGTTCACGTTTCTCGGCATCACTTCCCTGCTGCTGATTGCCGTCTTTCTGTTTCGCGATTCGCATAACACGCACCGCTGGATCAAGTTTGGCGGCTTGTCGTTCCAGCCTTCGGAAGTCGCCAAGCCGGCGCTCATTTTGTATCTCGCCTATTTCCTGGAGTCACGCTGGCAGCAGATCACGGATTGGAAGAATGTGCTGATACCGGCGGCCGCGCCGACCCTACTGTTTGCACTGCTCATCGTGAAAGAGCCTGACCTGGGCACGGCCATTGCTTGCGTGGCGATCTCCGCTGCCGTGCTGTTCGTGGCGGGAATGAACATGAAATATCTGTGGTATGCCTTGGCGGGTTCGCTATTGCCGCTGTACTTCCTGATCGTCCGCGTGCCCTGGCGATGGGCCCGCATGCAGGCGTTCCTCGATCCGTTCAAAGATCCGCAGGGCAAAGGCTTTCACATCATCCAGTCGATGATTGCGGTGAGCACCGGAGGCCTGACCGGTCTGGGGTTGATGGAAGGCAAGCAGAAGCTCTTCTACTTGCCGGAACCACACACGGATTTCATCTTTGCCGTGACGGCAGAAGAGTTGGGCTTGTGGGGCTCGCTGCTGGTGGTCTCGCTGTTTGGCATCTTCTTGTATCGCGGCATCCGGACGGCCCTGCGTACCGATGATATGTTCGGAAAATTCCTCGCCACGGGTGTTACGGCGATGGTGGTGGTGCAGGCGCTGTTCAACATCAGCGTAGTGCTTGCCATGATGCCGGCCAAGGGCATTCCGCTGCCGTTCATCTCGTATGGAGGTTCCTCGCTGTTCATCACTCTGGCCAGCGTTGGAGTTCTGCTCAACATCACCCAGCAAGCGGAATAGCCATGCGCGTGATTGTGGCTGGCGGTGGCACGGGTGGACATGTGATTCCGGCCCTGGCGATCGCGCAGGAGTTGCGGTCGCGCTACGATGCGCTGGTGGTGTTCATCGGCACCTCACGCGGCATCGAAACGCGGCTGGTTCCCGCCGCCGGATTTGAATTACATCTCATCGAAGTAGGCGGTCTTAATCGCGTGGATTTCGCAACGCGTTTGAAGACGCTGCTCGACCTGCCGCGCGCCGTTACGGCCTCAGCAAGACTGGTCCGCGAGTTTCGTCCCGACGTGATGGTCGGCGTGGGCGGCTACGCTTCCGGGCCGGCGATGCTGGCGGCAGCGATGATGAACGTTCCGACCGTTGCCTTTGAGCCGAATGTGGTACCGGGATTCGCCAATCGCCTGGTTGCTCCCATGGTGAGAGCAGCGGCAGTGCACTTCAAAGAGACCTGTCATTACTTCCACAACTGCCAGGTTACAGGCGTTCCGGTGCGGCGCGAGTTTTTCAACGTGCCGAAGCGGGCAAAGGGCGCACCTCCGACGTTGCTCGTATTCGGCGGTAGCCAGGGCGCACACGCCATTAACCAGGCGGTGGTGGACGCGCTGCCGCGGCTGATGGCAGCCGTGCCGGAGATCCACATCATTCATCAAACCGGCGAAAAGGATTATCCCGACACGCAGGCGGCGTATTTAGTAGCCATGGCATCAGCGGAAGTGGCGCCGTTCATTGATGACATGCCGGGCGCATTCGCTCGCGCTGACCTGGTGCTGTGCCGCTCGGGCGCCAGCACAGTGGCGGAAATTGCCGCGGCGGGAAAGCCGGCAATCTTTGCTCCACTGCCCACCGCTGCCGACGACCATCAGAGCCACAACGCGGCGGCGCTGGCTGCGGGCGGAGCGGCGCGGTTGCTGACGCAGGCAGAACTCACTCCCGAACGACTGGTGACGGAGATCGCTTCGTTGCTATGCGATCGCGGGGGCCTGCATAAGATGTCGGAAGCGGCACGCGGCTTCGCCCATCCCGACGCAGCTGCTAAGATTGCGTCGCTGGCGGCGCGGGTGGCTGGCATCTCGAGTAGAGCGGCGCTTTAGCGCCGCGGCGCTGAGTAGAATATGAATTATGTTGGTTTGGTTCGGCGGTCATTTTCCACGTCCGCCGAACCCGAACCGACTCCTCTCAGGTTGCATTTACACTGACCCTTCGACAAGCTCAGGGCAGGCACTGAAGGTCGGCTCGACCCGATCGTTGAGAAAGACATCTTTCCCATGTTTGCGAAAATTCAGCGCGTTCATTTCGTGGGCATTGGCGGCATCGGCATGAGCGGAATTGCCGAGGTGCTGCTCAATCTCGGATACCAGGTTTCCGGATCCGATCGCAAGCCCTCGGCGGTGACAGCGCGCCTGGCTGAAATGGGAGCGGTTATTTGCGGCGAGCATCGCGCGGAGAATGTCGCTGGCGCGGACGTGGTGATCATCAGCTCGGCTATTAAGCTCGACAACGCTGAGATCATCGCCGCGCACCAGCGCCACATTCCGGTGATCCAGCGGGCGGAGATGCTGGCCGAGTTGATGCGGTTGAAGTACGGCATCGCCGTGGCGGGCATGCACGGCAAGACCACCACGACGTCAATGGTGGCTGTGGTGCTTGCGGCAGGAGGCCTTGACCCCACAGTCGTCGTCGGAGGGCGTGTCGATGCCATGGGCTCGAACGCGCGGTTGGGCAAGTCGCAATACCTGGTGGCTGAGGCGGACGAAAGCGATCGCTCGTTTCTCAAGCTGCCGCCGATTTTGGCGGTGGTGACCAACATCGATCGCGAGCACATGGATTGCTATCGCAACATGGAGGACGTAGAGCAAACATTTCTGCAGTTCATGAATTCGGTGCCGTTCTACGGAATGGTTGTCGCCTGTAACGATAACGACGACCTGCGGCGTCTGCTCGCAGGCGTGCAGCGGAGGACCGTCACCTACGGAACGCGTGAGGATTCGGATTTTTGTATTTCCAATATGCAGTGTGGACCGGCTGGCGACAGCGCGGCGTTGAGCAGCTTTCAGATTAGTTATCGAGGCGACGATCTCGGACAATTTAGTCTGCGTGTTCCAGGCGCCCACAATGTGAGAAATGCGACGGCGGCAATTGCCGTGGGCGTCGGGCTGGATGTGCCGGTCGCCGAAATTCGCCGTGCGCTGGAGAACTTCAATGGCGTGGATCGCCGCTTCCAGTTGATCGGCAGCGCCAACGGTGTGAGCGTCATCGATGATTACGGACATCATCCCACGGAGATTCGCGCGACCCTGGCGGCGGCACGGCAGTGCGGCTTCAAGAAAGTTCACGTCATCTTCCAACCGCACCGCTATACCCGGACGCAGCTGCTGATGGACGACTTTGCCACCGCGTTCCGCGATGCCGATTCCGTTCTGCTGCTGGACATCTACGCAGCCAGCGAAGCGCCCATCGCAGGCATTACCGGAGAGTCGCTGGCGAACCACATCACCAAATCCAGCGGACAAGAAGCGCTGTATGTCCCGTCGTTTGCGGAGGCCGTGGAATTGGCTACCAGTGCGGCAGAGGCCGGAGACATGGTCCTGACGCTGGGTGCGGGAAGCATTTCGCAGCTGGCACCGCAGGTGCTGGAGCGGTTGGAGCGGCGGACGGTAAAGAGCGTGGGGTAAGGTCTGAAGAATAATGCAAGACAGCGGGACTATGAAGACCACTCTGGAGATCATTAATGAGATGCAGGCCAAGGGCGTCATTGGAAAGTACGCCATTGGTGGCGCGGTGGGCGCCACTTTTTATCTTGAACCTGCCGCCACTCTGGATGTGGATATCTTTGTGGTACTTCCCAACAGGATAGGCAGTTCGCTCGTCACTCTGACGCCCATCTATGACTATCTGACGGGGCGCGGTTGCCGGACCGAAGGTGAGCACATCATGGTTGGGACCTGGCCGGTACAATTTTTGCCCGCCTCTGATGCTCTGGAGAAAGAGGCCCTGGATGATGCTGTGCCAACGGAAGTGGACGGGGTAAAGACCTGGGTCATGACAGCCGAACACTTGGTTGCCATAGCGCTCCGTACTGGCCGTGCCAAGGACCATGCGCGCATTTTGCAGTTTCTGGAGAATGCCGCCGTTAATCGAAACATACTGCAGGATATCCTGGTCCGTCATAAACTGGTGCCTAGGTGGGAGCAGTTTCAGAGCAAGTACCTGGAGATTTAAAGGTGGATAAGCAGGACAGACGGAAACGCTTGGCGTCGCTCAGTTTCACGGAGAAGATCAAGATCCTGGAGAGGTTGCGCGACCGTAGCCTGGCGATTGCCGCCAGTGGGCTCAGGAAACGAACACCTACCAAGTAAGGCGAAAGCCCCCTTCTTGTCTCAATTAGCCATCAGCAGACCTCGATCGTTACTGCTTATTGCTTCGCGGGTCTTTCTGGCAATCCGCGAGCCTGTCCGTTTACCTTTGTGGTTCCTATTCTCTCGCGCAGTGGTCTAGCTCCAAAAGCGTCTGCTTAATCCGGAGGAAAACAGTTATAGTGAGGCGAATAGTCTGAAGTTGCAGGTGTTTTCACCCGGTTTTCATGGCGCGGAAAAACTCATCGACCATAGCGGACGAGGAACTGGAAGCAGCGGCGAGCGAAGCGGCGCGCAAGAACGACCTTGAAGATTCGCCGCTGGACGCGCGCATGCTCGACCTCGACGACGAGGCTGAGTCGCCCTTTCTGCGTGGGCAGAAGCGCGTTCCCGTGCGCCGGGGAGCGCTGCCGCGCAAAGCGGCAAGCCGGGTCAAGATTGCCCTGGTCCTGACATTGATAGTGGCGGCTGCAGCCCTGGTGTGGATTACGCTGCACCAGTACGCGACCGAGTCCTGGCGTTTTCGGCTCGATTCCAGCGACAACGTCACGCTCTCGGGCACCAATAATGTCAGCCGCTCGCAAATCATGGACGTGCTGGCGAGCGACATCGATCGCAACGTTTTTTTCGTACCGTTGGAGCAGCGCAAGAACCAGTTAGAGCAGATTCCGTGGGTGCAGTCGGCGTCGGTGATGCGCCTGCTTCCCAATCGGTTGAAGATCACCATCCATGAGCGGATTCCGGTGGCGTTTGTCCAGGTCAATTCGCATATCGAGCTGATCGATGCCAGCGGCGTCATCATGGATCTTCCCGCGAACCAGCCGGGGAAATATTCCTTTCCCGTGATAGTTGGCATAGGCGACACTGATCCGCTTTCTACGCGGGCGGCCCGCATGAAGATCTACAGCCAGCTCATCAAAGAGCTGGACACGAGCGGAGCGAATTATTCCGGCAGTCTCAGCGACGTCGATCTTTCCGATCCCGATGACGTGAAGGCCACGGTCACCGATCCTCGTGGAGCCGTCCTGGTGCATCTGGGGTCGTCAGACTTCCTGGAACGCTTCAAGGTTTACGTAACCCACGTGCAGGAATGGAGAACGCAGTTCCAGAAGCTGGAGTCGGTGGACTTGCGCTACCAGCACCAGGTGATTGTCAATCCAGATTCAACGAATGCCAATGCGAAGCTGAATGCCTCCAGCGGTCATGATGGAGGCGAAACTCCAGCGGGCGCGGCCCATCAGGTTCCGCAGAACGAAAACAAGGTTGCGGTACCGAACAAGACCAAGAAGCACACTTAGACAATGGGAAGTCAAACAGAAAACCTGCTCGCGGTGATCGACGTCGGTAGCGCCAAGACGTGCGTTATCGTTGCCGAAGTGAATGATTACGCCCTGCGTTATCGCGGACACGGCATCTCCGATTCGCGAGGGATGCGCAAGGGCGTCATTGCCGATCTCGACAAAGCGGTGGACTCCATCAAGAAAGCGGTGGAAGAGGCCGAGAACATGGCGCAGGCTCCGGTGGAGCACGCGGTGGTTGGGGTTGCCGGTTCGCACATTCGCGGCGTCAACAGCCACGGCGGCATCACGCTGGGATCGCGCTCGCGCGAGATCAGCCGCGACGATGTGCGTCTGGCGGTTGAGAAGGCGCGCAGCATCGCCATGCCTGAAGATCGCGAGGCCCTGCATTTGCTCCCGCAGGAGTTCATTCTGGATGGCCAGGGAGGCGTACGTGATCCTGCGGGGCTGATGGGCAGGAAGCTGGAAGTCCGCGTCCATATCGTGACCGGGGGAGCGACCGCGACGCAGAATGTTGTCTCGGCCGTGAACCGCGCCGGCATTCACGTGGATGACACGGTGTTCGAAGCGTTGGCTTGTGCCGACTCGGTGCTGCAGACCGATGAGCGCGAACTGGGTGTTTGTCTGGTCGATATTGGTGCCGGGTCGACCGACCTGATTGTGTACTACGAAGGCGTCGTGATCCACACCGGAGCGGTTCCGATTGGTGGCGACCATTTCACTAACGACGTGGGAGTTGGTTTCCGCACACCCATACCGGACGCCGAAAACATCAAGAAGATGTTTGGCTGCGTCATTGTCACGCGCATTCCCGAAGGCAACGAGATCGAGGTCCCCTCAGTAGGCGACCGGCCATCGCGGCTGATGCAGCAACGCCTGCTGGGCGAGATACTGGAGCCGCGTGCGCGCGAGTTGATGGAGTTGCTGCGCGATCACCTGCGGCAGGCGGGAGTGGCCGAATTGCTGGGCGCGGGAGTGGTCTTTACCGGCGGCGGGTCGCGGATGAACGGCCTGCTGGAAGTGGCGGATGATGTCCTTCGCCGGCCGGTACGCCAAGGATATCCTGTCCCTATCGCCAAACTGCCTTCCAACCTTTTGGAACCCGAGTACGGGACGGCGATTGGCATGGTGTTGTATGGACATCGGGCGCGGCAGGCGCGCATAAATCTGGATCGAGGACTGGGAGCCAAGATCAAAGCATTGTTTGCCAGGCAAGGGACGTAGCGACGCCCGCTTTGCCAGAGGATTTGTATCAGGGCACGACTTTAGTCGGGCCGAAACAAACGCATCTGTAGCGGGGCTTTAGCCCCTGCCGATAAACCTGCGGGGTGCAGGGGCTAAAGCCCGAGCACTCATTGACCCGTGCGGCACGACTCAAGTCGTGCCCTGATACAAAGCGACGACACGCCCATTGAGGTAAAGATGATTGAAGATTTCAACGACAAGAGCCAGCCGGAAAACGACATTCGCATTCACTTCAACGAAGAGCTGCTGAACAGCGCGAAAATCAAAGTCATTGGGGTAGGCGGCGGCGGCGGCAACGCAGTCAATCGCATGATTGAATCGCACCTGGAAGGAGTGGAGTTTGTGGTCGCCAACACCGATCTGCAGGCGCTGAAGGGTTGCAAGGCACCGGTGAAGATCCAGCTTGGGGTCAAGCTGACGAATGGGCTGGGTGCGGGAGCCAATCCTGAGGTCGGACGCAAAGCCGCGTTGGAGGATGCCGACAAGATCATCGAGGCGCTGGAAGGCGCGGACATGGTGTTTGTGACTACCGGCCTCGGCGGAGGCACCGGGACGGGCGCCGCGCCGATCATCGCTTCGCTGGCGACCGAGATGGGCGCCCTGACCGTCGCAGTGGTGACGAAGCCGTTCGCCTTCGAAGGCAAGCGCCGCCAGAACCAGGCGGAGCGCGGCTTGCAGGAGTTGATAGACTCGGTGGACACGACCGTCGTGATCCCCAACGAAAAACTGCTGGCGGTCGCCAAGGACGCGGGGTTCTTCGAGTCATTTCGCGTCGCCGATGACATTCTGCGCCAGGCGGTGCAGGGCATTTCCGACATCATCACCATTCCGGGCATCATCAATCGCGACTTTGCCGACGTGAAGACCATCATGGCCGGCATGGGTTATGCGGTGATGGGCACGGCCACGGCCAAGGGCGAAGGCCGGGCGACCGCAGCTGCGCAGGCGGCGATTGCTTCTCCGTTGCTGGAGGCGGGAGCCATCGACGGCGCGCGCGGCATCCTGATCAACGTCACGGGATCGAGTTCGCTGCGGCTGGCGGAGGTGAATGAAGCGTCCACCATCATCCAGAGCGCTGCCCACGAAGATGCGAACATCATCTTCGGCGCCGTGCTCGACGAGAAGATGAAAGACGAGGTGAAGATCACGGTGATCGCGACCGGATTCAAGGAGCTTAACCGCCGCCGCGAACCACCGGATTCTGCCGTGGCGTTGCAGAGCGCACGTGCCGCCGGCGCCAGCGTCCATGCCACCTATGAAGTGTCGGCGATGCGAGACCCTCAATCGGCAAAACCGGCGCCCAAAGCCGAGCCCGCCAAGTCAGCGGAGCCGGAGACGCGGGTCCCAGACCGTCCGCGGGTGGTTCCGTATGTTCCCGATAATCTCGACGACATCGACTCCGAGATTGTTCGCCATGCCGAGCCGGTGGAAGATTTCCCCGATCCGAGAATTGCTATCGCAGAGGACCGGCAAGGCGCGCGGCAAGAAGCGAAAGCGATGGATACCACCAGCAGCAGTGTCGAGATCAACTACGATGCCGACGATCTGGAGATTCCAGCGTTCCTGCGGAAGCGGGGAGAGGGATAAGCTCTGTCGACCGCAAAGAACGGACTGGTTGGTGGGCCTACGGAATGGCTTGCGGTCGTTGCGCCATCAGCTCCTCGAAACGCTTGTCGGTCCGCAAGGTGGCGAATTCGGTTTCGGTATAGACCTTGTTGATGTCCTTGTAGCCGTCTTCCATGGCTTTGCGCAGATATTCCAGCGAGCGATCGAAGTCGCCGGCCTGCGCGTACATCTTGGCCACCATGAAAGAGAATGCAGCCCGATCTTCGGGCGAAGTAGCTTGCGCCATAACGCCGGTGCGCGAGACCCGGTTGAAGATATCGGGATCGAGCGCGAAGGCCGCTTTATACGCGTGCGCGGCGTGCACATAGTCGTGCTTGGCGAAATACGATGAGCCCATATTGTACTGGAAGACGGCATCGCTCGGCCGCAGCTTCAAAGCCTTGATGTAGTACTTGATTGCCTGGTCGTACTTCTTCTCCATCTGATCGATGTAGCCGCGGTTGTTGTAGCCTTCGGGCGCGCGCTTATCGAGCTTGATTGCCTTATCGAAACACTTGCCCGCCTGTTCCGGATGTTGCAGCAGCAGGTAAGACATGCCCTCTTTGTTCCACAGCAGGGCGCTGGGTTTCTTGGCCAGGGCGGCATTGTAGTAATCGATAGAATCCAGGAAGCGCTTCTGCGCGCGCAACTGATCACCCTGAAGTTCCAAGTCCTCGGCGGAGGCGTTGCTATTCGGAATGGCGGGCGGCGAGACCTGCTGAGCGCTCAATAGCGGAGCGCAACTGGCACACACGAGCAAAGAGACGGTAAAGCTGCAGGTGAGGAACAGAATCCGCGACCTTAGGTGCCGAGCCATGGCGAACCTCCCGCTCCCGGGTCCTCTTGGCGCACTCCGCCGTGGCGGGCCGAATGAGTCGGAGCGTCCCGTACCGCTCACATATTAGACCTATTTCGGGCTGGGATTGTTCCCATTCTCTGTAGTGCCGGCCCCACTATTCTGTTGCTCGTCACCGCTGTCGCCTTTGCCGAACAGCTTGCTGAAGAGTCCCTTCTTTTTCCTTTTCGGCGGAGCTTGCTGGGCTTGTACGGGATCGCCATTCGGCGATGCCTGAGTTGGGGGGCTGCTGGCTGCCGATTGCACCGGCCCGTTGGTCGTCGGGGGAGGAGCCGCGACCGGAGGCGATCCCAGTCCGAAGATCTTGGTGAAGAATCCGTGGTGATCGCCCGAGGCTTGATCGCAGGTCTCCTTCGGCTCCGTACCGGCAATGAAAGCGACGGTGTAATCCTCGGGACAAGACGGCGTAGCCAGACGGTTCGTCACTTTGTCCAGCTGGATCTGCACCACGCCCGACGGCTGCTGGAAATCTTTCACATCTGCGTACTGCGGCAGCCTGACGGCGCGCTTCATGAACTCGGCCCAGATGGGCGCCGCTGCTGCACCACCAGCCAGCTTGATGTCTGTGTAGTCATCGTTGCCTACCCAAACGACGCACAGCAAGTTCGTTGTGTATCCGGCAAACCACGCGTCATGCGAGGTCCCGGTCTTGCCGGCGGCGGGAGGTTCGAATCCGCGCGCGCGCACCGGATAGCCGGTGCCGCTGTTGACGACCGCCTCCATCATGGTGGTCATCACGTAAGCAACGCGTGGATCGAGCACCGTTTTGCCGTCGCTGTGATAGTTGTTGAGGACCGCTCCCCGCGCATCGCGCACCGACTTGACCATAATCGGCGACAGCCGCGTTCCCCCGTTAGCGAAGACAGTGTACGCGCCCGCCATTTCGATGGGCGTCGCGTCATAGGCGCCGAGCGCGATCGCCGGTGTTGCCCTTACGCTGGTGATGCCGGCAGCCTTCGCCAGCGCCGCAACTCTCTCGAAGCCGACTTCCTGGCCGAGCCGGACGGTGGCGTTGTTCAGCGACTCAGCTAACGCGTAGCGCGCGGTCACTTCGCCGTGGAAGTTCTCGTGATAGTTGCGAGGTTCGTAAACCTGGTCGCCACCAATGGCGATGCTGACCTGCGAATCGTCGATCAAGCTGGCTGGAGTGAACACGCCATCCGTGTTGTTGACCACACCAGTGTTTGGATCGGAACTGGTATTGGCGAACATCCTTTGCCCGGTGACCGCGGTATTGATCGCCGCGGCGTAAACGAAGGGCTTGAAGATGGAGCCGGTGGGACGCTTGGCGATGGCGTGGTCCAACTGGCTCATACCGTAGTTCCTGCCCCCCACCAGCGCCAGCACTTCGCCGGTATGCGGATCGATGGCCACCAGCGCGACCTGCGGCATCGGGCCGGATTCGATCTTGGTCTCGGTTTTCGCATCTTTGCCGGTGCCGATGTTCGTCTTATGGGTGCGCCTTCTCTCGACCTGCTCGTCCACCAGCTTCATGCCTTCATCCACGGCTTCGGCGGCCGCGCGCTGCAAATCAGGATCGAGCGTGGTGTAAATACGAAGCGCGTGATCGTTCAACTCGCCTTCGCTGAACTGGCCGGACAACTGGTCCTTCACCAGGTCGACAAAATACGGAGCGTCACTGGCTTCCACGTTGGGCGTCGCCAGTTTCAGCGGAGCGGCCTTGGCCCGGTCGGCCTGCTCGCGGGTGATGGCTCCGGTTTCTACCATGGAATCGAGTACCAGATTGCGCCGCTCCAGCGCACGCTTGGGATTCTTGTACGGCGAGAGATAATTCGGCCGCTGAATCATTCCCGCCAGCAGCGCGGCTTCGGACAGCGTCAGGTTCTTGACGTCCTTGTTGAAATAGGCGTGCGACGCTTCGCCAAATCCGTTGATGGTGAACGATCCGCGTTGGCCCAGGTAGACCTGGTTGGCATACATCTCGAAGATGCGCTGCTTGGAGAATTTCTGCTCCAGCTCCATGGCGATCATCATCTCAATCAGCTTGCGCTTCACCGTCTTCTCGGGAGTCAGAAAGAAGCCGCGCGAGAGCTGCATGGTCAGCGTGGAGCCACCTTGCCCGTGCCGGCCTTCGCGCACGTCCACTGCGGCAGCTTCCACCAAACGGAAGTAGTTCACGCCGCCGTGTTGGAAGAACCGCCGGTCTTCGATCGCCAGCACCGCGTTCACCAGGATTGGCGGAATGTCTTGAAACTTGATGAGCTCGCGCTTGGAGCGGTCCTGGCCCTCGAAGAGCGCGGTCACCAGTTGCGGCTCCAGCTCGTAGGCCTCCAGTTCCTGGTCGTTGCCGCCAGCCTCGGAAATCGCCGTGACCTTGCCATTACGAAAGTGAATCACCGCGCCGTCGGACCCATGAAACGATTGCGGACCGGGAACCACCTGAATGCCGTCGGGGGTGAAGGCGTAATGTCCGATGGGCGAGTCGGCGCTCCGTCGTTCTTCGCTATATCCCGCGCGCCGCAAATCGCCGGCAACGTCATCCGCATCCAGTTTCTCGCCCACCGAAACCATTCGCGGGCGAGCATAGATTTTGGCCGCGTTGCTGAAGATCCCTCCTGCCATGCGGCGATCCACCAGCTTCTCGTACTTGACATAGAAATACGTAAAAGTCCCCATGACGATGACGCAGGCGATGAGGAAGCCGGCGAAGAAAAGCTTCACCATGGGATCGCGAGTGGAAAAATGACGGATCCGCGCCGGTCTTGCCGTGGGCCGTAAGTTGCCCCGCGTAGCGCCACGGGCCGCCGGTCGGCGATCAGGTACTTTTAGTTTGATTGCCACGTTTATGAATGCGTTGAGAAGCCGCCAGGATCTTGAGATGAGACGGCAATCCGGCGCCTTTCGTTATCTTGGATACCGTTTTGCTAGAGAAATCATTGCCACCTTTAGCCGGCGATAATGGGGCGCTCTCAAGACCCAGGGGCAACTGCGGCAGCGCCCGCGCCGACTAGGGGAAAGACCACGGCCAAAGCAGACTTTATTGTAAAGCAGCCGAGAGCTGCCGCGTAAGCCGAGTGAGCGAATGGTAAATGGCCAAACCGGGGCAAGGTCGCTAGGTAGTCACTAAGTCGCTGAAAACATTGTGAATAAGGATGCGTCACTCGTAGTACCATAGCGGGCTCACAAACTTCTTGAAGCAAGAAAGGCGACCATTCCATGGCTTTTGTACGCTTGTTGTTGATCACGCTGGTCATGGCAGTATGCGGAATTCTGGGTGCTACCGACGCGGTGGGGCAGAGTTGGTGGGTGCAGAGCGCCGACTACGGCGCCGGCAATCAGCGACAGGATGTGACCAATACGGTGCGCCGCCTGGTTAACGGCCCCAACTTCAGAGTGACCAATGCGAATCTGGGCAGCGATCCCGCCGTGGGCAGGGACAAGACCTTGCGCATCGTGGCCAAGGACTCCCGCGGCAACGTTCGCGACTTCAACTACAAGGAAGGGCAAACCGTAAACGCCCAAGTGTTTACCGGCGGACCTGACTCCGGACGCCCGGGCTGGCCCGGCTGGGGAGGTGGTTCCGGCGGTGGTGGGTGGGGAGGCGGGAATCCTGATCTGCGCATCACCTCGGCCATGTGGGGCGTGGGACGCCGCCAGCAAGACGTCACCAACCGGCTGCAGGGTATGGTCCGCAACAATCGTCTCTCCGTGAAAGTTATGCCTCAAACCATGGGCGGCGACCCGGCAAATGGATACAGCAAGACGCTGACTGTCTATTACAACTACGGCGGCAGGAGCAACAGCAAGGTCGTTCCGGAAGGCGCCATGCTGACGCTGCCGTGAGGAGCGGGCACACCTCAGAGCGGAACGAACCGTGTCGATCCTGGTGACCCCTTAAATCGGAAGTTCTTCTTGGGTCCACTCGGCCTTCCACGACTCATGATCCGTTCCGGCGTAACGGCTCAACTGCCCGTCCGCAGCTGAGGACTCCAATCTACCTTCGTCGAACGCAATAATGTGGTGTGCGATAGCCTCCCCGAAGAGACACGGAACTGCATTTCCGATCTGGCGGTACTTGTCCTGTGTGCTACCCCGAAATATGAATTCCGGCGGGAACGTTTGGATGGACGAGTACTCCTCCACTGATAAGGGTCGAAGTTGTGTCGGGTGACATAGATCGGTAGCAGGCATGGTGGGCGAAGTGACGAGCGTCGGAGCTGGCTTGTCCCAGGCCAGCCGACGGTAAAACCCAGTCTTGCCGAGAAAGTATCACCCACGCCACTTCAGCTCCCGTACAGCTTCCCCCAATACGCCCCACCCGTGTTCGACCATCTGGTCGTCAATGTGCCGACCATAATAGGATTCGCGCACGGCCCGAATGTTCTCCGCCGTGTCTGGCACACCTTGTTCCCTGAGCTGCCATGCGATGTCATCTTCACTCCACATGGCCACTCCAAAGGCATTGTCTGAGCTGGTTAACTGCTCCACCAGGGCTGTGGCTGTGAACGTAAGCTGTTTCTTGAGCAGAGATAGCAGGTAATCGCGTTGAGTGGAGTCCAGATGTAGTACGTACATACGTCAACCCCTCCTGAGGGATGGAGCACGTGCCATCCGCCCCTCTAATTTAGCTGGACCATCGGGCTGGTGAAAAGTTATGCTGGCGAAGTTCATGCCGGCCTACTATCGTGCTTCCTTTGAGAACTTTGCGCGCGCGTCGCAGTCTGAAATCGAAGCTACCCTTGCCGGGCAAAATGCCAAAGCTGCGTTTCCACTGCAGCCGGAGGCGTTATTCGCTTGGAAGGCCCAGCTACCCGAATTTCAAAATGCTGCCTGTTGGCTACTTCGCGAGGTACCCGACGCAACTTTATGGTCGATTCTTCTCGAATATCCTATTCCCCGCGTTGGCAAACGCATCGATGCGGTGATTCTGGCGCGCGATGTGATCATCGTTATCGAGGCCAAGACAGGTGCGGCGCCTACATCCGCAGTCAGGCAGGTGGACGATTACGCGCTGAACCTTGCGTGCTTCCATGAGGGAAGTGCTTCCCGCCCGATAGTTCCATTGGTTGTCGCAAACGGCCACGTGGCCATGCGGCGCGAGCGAACGACGTTTGATCACTTGATCGAGCCGTGCATGTTTGCCACCTTCGGCGATTTCGGCCCAATGGTTAAACAGATCATGGGCGGCTACCCCCGCGACCATCTTCAGCTCGAAGCTTATGCATGGGACGAGGCGAGGTTTAAGCCGATTCCCCCGATTATTGACGCTGCAGTTGCGCTCTATTCGAACATGAACGTCTTCGAAATCGGGCATTCCTGTGCTGCGCGTGAGGATCTTTTGCGAACCACGGAACGCCTAGTGAAGATCGTATCTGCGGCTCGAAAGGACGGGACGAGGACAATCTGTTTTGTCACCGGCATTCCAGGAGCCGGAAAGACGCTGGTTGGACTGAACGCCGTTCACGAAAGGGAGATTCGCGAAGGTGGATCGTTTCTGTCAGGTAATGGTCCGCTTGTGAAAATAATTCGCGAGGCACTGATCCGCGACGTGGTCAGGCGCACGCGCCTCACCAGAACCGACGCGAGCTTGAGGGTACAGACATTTATCCAAAACGTTCACCGCTTCGCAGACGGCTTCCACAAGAACGACAAGATTCCCAACGAGCACATAATCGTGTTCGACGAAGCCCAGCGGGCATGGGATCTTGCAGAGTCGCAGCGTGCCGGTAGAGACCTTTCGGAACCAGAGATGATCTTGGAAATCATGGATCGCCACAAGGATTGGGCCGTCATCGTGGCGCTTGTGGGAGGCGGCCAGGAGATCAACCGAGGCGAAGCTGGGTTGGCGGAGTGGGGCCGCGCACTCCCTAAATTCGCAGGTTGGCACATCGTGGCCTCTCCCGAGATATTACCGGGTGGAGCGGCAGGACTCGATTTTACCTTGTTCAAGGAAGGAGATCTTGATGCGAAGCGAGTACAGGTGGACGACTCGCTGCACCTTAGAGTAGCCGTTCGCTCCATCCGTGCACAAAGGATCTCGGACTGGGTCAACGCAGTTCTTGCCGGTGACCAAGCGGCGGCCTTGGCTATTGGGGAAAGCCTCACCGAGCGCCCACAGCTGACCCGTGTCTTAGCGGTCACAAAATTGTGGCTCCATGAGAATCGGCGCGGCTTCACTCGTGCTGGGTTGGTGGGTTCGGCGTCGGCTATGCGCTTGCGGGCCGATGGACTGGAGCCTTCATTTGACTTCCACCGCCGTTTTGACTGGGAGAACTGGTTTCTGGATGACGTCGACGACGTGCGTTGCTCGTCACGCTTGGAGGTTTTCGCCACTCAGTTTGAAGTGCAAGGTCTTGAACTCGACTGGGTAGGCGTATGTTGGGGCGAAGACTTTACTTTTGACGGGAGCAAATGGGTGAGCAATCGGTTCACCAATAAGAAATGGATTCCACGCAAAATGAAGACCGCTGCGGATACTCAAAAACATCAATTCCGGATGAATGCCTATCGGGTTCTGCTGACGCGCGCGCGTCAAGGAATGATTATTTACGTACCGCAGCCTCCTCCATCTGATCAAAGTCGACTCCACGCGGAACTAGAACGGACGGCAACGTACCTCACTCAATGCGGAGCAGTCGAGATGAACCTAACCGTTGCTGGTACCCATACAATTCAATCAACAGGCTGAGATGAATTATTTGGTGACCGGGCAGGTGCAACCGGCTGCTGAGGCGCAGATCACTGCGATCATCGCCCAGATGGACGGGCCGTCACCGAGGAGAATCCCTAATCGGCGTCAAGATACAACCCAGGTGATTGGCTTGCAGTATCAGGGGGGAACCACTCGCCAGGTTCGTTCTGACCTGTTCGTCCTGCGGCTTGACCGAAGCGAAGTTTATTTTGAGATGAAAACCGTCAAGCCTAACAAAAACACTTTCCGAGACATGAAGCGGGACATTCTGATGATCATGGCGATGTGCTGCCAGCAAAATGCTCAGGCATATGCCGCCATGTCATACAATCCGGTTGGAGAAGGAAGCATTTATACTCCCCAGTTCAACGAGTTCCTGGAGTTGGGTGCGGATCTTATAGTTGGTAGGCAGTTCTGGAACTTCATCGGGGACGCGCAGACCTACGACGAGTTGCTCGAAATCGCGGAGGAAGTGGGCACCGTCACAACGCCCCTCATTGCGGCTGCGAATCAACAAAATCGGCCGGAGTGAAGGTTGCATTCTGGCCCAGACCCTAACGCAGCGACTCCGCCAGCTTGCCGCTGGCGATCAGACCGGCGACCCGGGTAAAGTCGGGAGCTAAGATCCGGTCTTCGGTAATGGGAGCAGACACCGACCGGATCGCCGCTATCGCAGTTTTTGCGCGTTTGCTGGTCTCCAGTGGCGCGCGGAAATCCAGCGCCTGGGCCGCCGCCAGCGCCTCAATCGCCAAAACATTTCTCGTGTTGGTGACCACCTGCAGCAGTTTGTTGGCTGCCGTCATTCCCATGGAGACGAAGTCTTCCTTGTTGCCTGAGGTGGTGATGGAGTCCACCGAAGCGGGATGCGACAGCACTTTGTTCTCACCCACCAGCGCCGCCGCCGTGACTTGGGGCATCATGAATCCGGAGTTGAGCCCGGCGCCCGGCGCCAGAAACGGCGGCAATCCTTCGTTGAGCGCAGGGTTCACCAGCCGCTCCAGGCGACGCTCCGAAATGCCTGCCAGTGCGCTGAGCGCAATCGCCAGAAAATCGAGCGCGAAGGCCAGCGGCTGGCCGTGGAAGTTGCCGCCCGAGACGATCACGCCGGGAATCGTTGCTCCCACCGCGCGCTTGGGCGCACCCACTTTCTTTTCCTCAGGAAAGACCAGCGGATTGTCCACTGCCGAGTTCATTTCAATCTCAAACACCTGACGGCAATGGGTGAGAGTGTCGCGCACCGCGCCATGCACCTGCGGCATGCAGCGCAACGAGTAGGCGTCCTGCACCTTCTGGCAGTCCAGGTGCGACTCGCGAATCACGCTGCCCTCGAGCATGCGGCGCAGGTTCTGCGCCACCAGCGACTGTCCCGGATGCGGCCGGGCTTTGTGAATGCGCTCATCGAAGGCGACGTCGGTGCCTTTCAGTGCGTCCAGCGTGAGCGCCCCAATGACGTCGGCCGTATCGGCAAGAATCTGTGCCTGCAGCGTTACCAGAAGTCCGATCGCCAGCATTCCCTGGGTGCCATTGATCAGTGAGATCGACTCCTTGGCTTCCAGCGCCAGCGGTTTGATGTCGGCGCGCTTCATGGCTTCCGCCGCCGGCATAAGCTTGCCCTGGTGGACGGCTTCGCCCTCGGCGATCAGCACCAAGGCAAGGTGCGACAAGGGAGCGAGATCGCCGCTGGCTCCCACACTGCCCTGCGACGGGATGACGGGATGGACGCCGCGGTTCAACATCTCGCACAAGGTGTCGATGATCACCGGCCGCACCCCGGAGAAGCCCTTAGCCAGCGAGTTGGCGCGGAGCAGAATCATGGCGCGAGTTATGTCTTCCGCCAGAGGTTCGCCCACGCCCACTGCGTGCGAGCGCAGCAAGTTGACTTGCAGTTTGCGAATGTCTTGGCGGGAAATGTGCATGTCGGCGAGATGCCCGACGCCAGTGTTTACCCCGTAGGCGACGCGCTGGTTCTCGACCACGTCGTCGACCACGGCGCGCGCCCGATCCATCGCCTGCCGCGCCTCGGATTGCAACAAAACCGGCCGGCGTTCGTAAACGACCTGCTGTAGCTCTTCCAGCGTAAGATCGTTGCCGTTAATGTGAAGTGCTTGCATGGCCTCTCAAGTGTGCCACAGCGAGCGCGGGCCGCAGGCTGCAGCACAGAAATTTCGCCTTAGCTCTTCCCCGCTGCCTTGCGAAATGACGGCAGATACTTCTGGGGAAGCGGAATCCGCTTAAACCCGGAGTCCACTACGATGTGGATGGTCTCGCCTTCGGCCAGAAGAGCTCCGTCCTCGTCCCGTAAAACTTCGTATCCGAAGTGCAGCAGCGACTTGCGGACATTCAGCAGCCGCGTGCGTAAGGTGATCACCTCATCATAGCGGGCGGGGGCCTTAAAGCGGCAGCGCACATCCACCACGGCGATGTGCGTTTCGTCTTGCTTTTCCATCTCGGAATAGGTGAAGCCGAGCTGGCGCAGCATCTCGACCCGGCCCACCTCGAACCAGACAATATAGTTGGCGTGATAGACCACGCCCATCTGGTCGGTTTCGGCATAACGCACCCGGAGCTTGGTTTCGTACACCTCGGGTGTGATCGCCAGTCGCGGCTGCCGGTCTTCGATTCTCAAACTTGACACTCACCAGAAAAAAACGCGGGCGCGTGATTCGATCCCAACGCGCCCGCTGAAGCCCAATTCCCGACCGGCATTCCGGCCTTTACTTGCTGGCCGGCTTAGCTGCGCTGGGAGCCGGAGCCGG